>OBWW01000121.1_pt1 | contig 91814 bp, 75 predicted proteins | sample 1538091 | NCBI WGS metagenome assembly OBWW01 (sample SAMEA2580125, study PRJEB22360) | human gut metagenome | biome: human gut; feature: human-associated habitat; material: faeces | place: Denmark | collected 2008/2010 | reverse complement strand
ATGGGTTCCGACAAGCGCCGCCGTGGGGGCCGCCTTCGACTCGACGTTGGCTTCACAGCGCCGCAGCGATCGCTTCAGTCACAAACTTATTGAGTGACTCACCCTTCTTTGCCGCTGCCAGCGCTGCTTGCTTGTGGAGCTCAGAGCCCGTTCTTACGTTGAACGAGCCCTTAAAAGCCCGCTCGGGTTCCTTGCCCTTCTCGGCGCAAAACTCAAGGTAATCGTCGACGGCGTCGTGGAAGCATTGCTCCACTTCTTCAGCCGTGGAGCCTTCAAATACGATTGCGTCCCTAATGCCGGCGACCATACCTGTTAGCACATGCTGTTCGGCATCGAACTCGACCGGGGCGAAATAACCCTTGTATGCCAAAACGTTACTCATGACTACCTCCGACATCTTGCAGAAAGCGAACGATGTTTCGAATGGTCCCCGCTGTCAATTCGTCAGATGGATGAGGCGCGTGCATTACGAACATCCTGCCATCTGATGGCCTGTAGAAGCGAACGCGCGATCCGGACGTCTTGCCTTTGCTGTCCATTTCAAAGCCATATGAAGCCATAACTTTAAGAAAGTCAGCAAATCTATACGTTGAAGGACAGCTAAGCAGCTGGGCGATGAGTTTATCGGATCGAGTCATCCCGCCTCACATTCTGCAACTATATTCTAGTTGCAATTTCAGTTCGATGCAAGCACCTCTACTATAGAACATGTGTGCGTATAGAACAAGTGTTCGAACTACCACGAAGGGCGCCTGTGAACTGCGCCCTTCGTGGTAGTTTTGCTTGCCGTGCCTTAGCCCAGCAGGTCGATGACGTTGAAGCCGGCGTTGCTCTTGGCGATGACGTCTCGGCCGCCAAAGACGCAGGTGGGCGACTCGGCTGCGATGCGCGTCACGTCGGCGCCGAGCGAGCGCAGCTTACCGGGCGTGGCGGCGAGCATCTGGGCGCGGCGCTCCTCGCGTGCATGTGGATCGAGCCCGGCCAGGTAGGTCGTGTTGCGGCGCTTGGTGAGCGCGTACGGCTTCACCGGCGCGTCCATGCCGCTCACGCAGCTCACGATAAAGCCCTCAAAGGCGGCCTCGTCGGGCTCAAAGCTGCCGAGCCATTCACCTGCGCGCGCCACGCGCTCAATCGAGGGGTCGATTGCCGGGTCGCGGTAGGTGTAGAACGCCGCCTGGCGCTCGCCGGCTGCGCGGAATCCGCAGCCGTACGCGCCGCCCTTCACGCGAATCTCGTTCCACAGGTAATCGTAGGAGAGCGCGTTGGCAGCCACGGCCCAAGCGCCTGTCACGTCAATGCCCAGGCGACGCGGATCGCACGCACGCGCGGCAAAGCAGATGTCGCTGGGGATCACGAAAGCCTCGTGGCGGTCGCACGGCGCCGGCACCGCGAGCGCGTCGCGGCCGGCACCATCGCCCGCATCCAGCCCCAGGTCGCCAGCAGCATTCCAGTACGCGTCAAAGTCCTCGTTGCTGCCGGTAAAGCTCGCCATGCAGCCATCGGCCACAAAGATGCGCTCCGCCAGCTCGGCAAGCTTGGTACGCAGCCCGTCCACGCGCTCGTCAAAGTGCTCGAGCAGATCGCGCAGGAACAGGTAGAAATCCACGCCCGAAAGCTGCTCGCGCACCACGGCCGAAGGCGAGCTGTAGCTCATCGCGCGACCGAGCGCCGCCGAGTGGCCGTTGTTGATAAAGCCCTGCTCAAGCCCAATGCGAATCTGCGTGAGCACGTCGCGCATGCGGTCGGCATCGGCATCTGCCAAAAGCGTGCTCGACCACACCTCGCGCGGCAGGCTCGCCAGCGCATCGATCTTCTCGGACAGGGCGCCGGCGCTCACCAGCAGGTAGGGGCGCACGCCGTCCACGTCGGGCTGGGTCATGACTTCGGTCGTAAAGCTCAAAAAGCCCAGTTTGCCGGCGAGCAAGTTGTCGAGCTCCTCGGCCGAGTGCTCGCTCGTGGGCAGCTGTTTGAGCAGGCGGCAGAGCAGCGTCACATAGGGCAGGTCTTCAAACGCGACGCAGCTCAGGTCGAAATACTGCATGGCGTAGGCCAGGCGGTTGGTGGGGATGTCGTGGCGCAGGCAGGGGATGGGCGCAGTCGTGTCTACGACCAGCGGAGGCTCGGGGCGCGCCTCGCCAATGTCGGACACGCGCAGGCGCGGCAGCGTGGCCTTGGCCTCGGGCGTGTCCTCGGCCTCCTGCGCGGCACGCAGCGCAGCTGTGCGCTCGACCACGTCGGCCAGCTCGGCATCGGTCATGGCATCGCGCTTGGCTGCCAGCTCGGCGGCCTCGGCGATCTCCGCGCCCTCGGCGGCGTCCACCGGCACCAGCTCGACCAGTGCCATGTGATCGTTCTGCAGCACCAGCTCGCGCAGCAGGTCCTCAAAGTAGCTGCCGTCCAGGTCGCCGCGCAGCTCCTCATACACTGGACCGTACTTGAGCGCCAGCGTCGCGGCGTCGTCATCGTAGAGCCATGTGCTCAGCGCGTCGCACGCAATGGCCACGCCGTCGGCGATACCGTAGTCGCGCTGGCGCAGGTCGTATTCGTTGCTGCTGATGATGGCTTCCAGGCGCTCGCGCGGAACGCCATGCTCGCATAGGTCGCGGCAGGCGTCCTGGAACACGCGACGCAGCTCGCGCGCCACGCCGGGCTGCGCGTTTTGCAGCATGATGAGCTCGTAGGGCTGCAGGCTCTCGGCCGCGGTGTAGCTCACCACGTTGCCGCCCAGGCCGGCGGCCAGAATGGCCTTCTTAACCGGCGCTTCGTTGGAACCCAGCAGTGCTTCAAACAGGATATCCGCCGCGATCGTGCGTTTGCGGTCGAGCGCGCTGCCCAGCACCAGGCCCAAGCCCACCAGGGCGTTCTCGGGTGTAGTGGCCATCTCGACGCGCTTGTACTCGCAGGTCACGGGTGCCTGCACGCCCAGCGGATTGGGCGCCAGCGCGGACGGGTCCTCGCCGGCGGCAACGGCGGCGTCCATGCGGCGGCTCGCGGCACTCGACTGCGACAGATAACGCTCGTCCAAAAAGGCCAGGGCGCGGTCCACGTCCAGGTCGCCGTAGAGCGTTATATAGGAGTTGGAAGGATTGTAGTGGCGTGCGTGCGTATCCAGGAACTGCTCGTAGGTGAGCGCGGGAATCGCACGCGGGTCGCCGCCGCTCTCGTGCGCATAGGCGGTGTCGGGATAGAGCGCGGCGTTGACAGCATCGTCCAGCACGCTCATGGGATCGGACAGCGCGCCCTTCATCTCGTTGAACACCACGCCGTTATAGCGCAGGGTGCCCTCGCGCAGGCTCGCGGAGCCGCCCTCGCCATCGCCCTCGGCGTCCTCCGGCAGGTCCAGCTCGTAGTGCCAGCCCTCCTGCTCAAAAATGGTGGACTTGGTGTAGATGGCCGGGTTGAACACCGCGTCCAGATACACGTCCATCAGGTTGTACAGATCCTGCTCGTTGGTGGTGGCAACGGGGTAGATGGTCTTGTCGGGGTAGGTCATGGCGTTGAGGAACGTCTGCATGGAGCTCTTGATCAGGTCGACAAATGGCTCCTTGACGGGAAACTTGGCCGATCCGCACAGCACCGAGTGCTCAAGAATATGGAACACGCCGGTGGAATCGGCCGGCGGCGTCTTAAAGCCAATGGCGAAGGCCTTGTTTTCGTCGTCGCACGCCAGGTACAGCAGGCGAGCGCCCGAGGCGGTGTGGCGCAGCACGTAGGCGTCCGAGTCGAGCTCGGGCACGGTCTCGCAGCGCTCGACGGCAAAACCGTGACAGATGGTACCGGGCACCAGCAGTGCGGCAGCAGCGGCGCGCGGGTCGGTTGAGGTGGTGGACATATGCAGTCTCCTTTGACGCCCCAGCGGGGGCGAATCGAGTCGAATCCCCGAGAGTATACCCATATGGGGCCGCGGCTCTGCGGCGAACTGGAGACGATGCCAGCGGATTGGGCGAAGGGCTCGCGTGCCCGCCGCACGAGCGTGGAAAATTGGACACTCGCCAAACGAGAGTGGATATTCGGAAATCCTCGCTCGTCCATCACTCGCGTATCTCTCGTCTCTCATTCGTTTCTAATATGAGAGATGACAGGAAGATGAGAGAAAATTATGAGAGATAACTGAGCAGCAAAGAGACGGGCAATCATGGTATTGTCTCAATACCGATTGTTCTACCAGCAAAAATATGTATAAATGAAGCAAATGGTAGACATTCCATCTCTATCTATCTCTTATCTCTAAGCCGAGAGATAGAGAGATAGATGAGAGATAATTACGAGAGATAACTGAGAGACGAGGGAAATCTATCCGCGGCATTCTCCGCAGGACCGAGCGAAAGGACGTGCAGATGAACGAAAACGAGCTGACCGGTCTGCTTGAGTCTTTAAGGCGTATGGGCTCGGATGATCTTAACGTCGAAGTGAAGGAGAGCGCCACGACGCTTTCCCGCGATGTGTGGGAAACGGTGAGCGCATTCGCGAACACTGCCGGCGGAATCATCGTGCTCGGAGTGAGTGAGCGCGCAGGTTTTGTCCCGGTTGAGAACTTCGAGACCGAGAAAGTGCTCAACCAATTTGTGTCAGGCATGGGTGATGCGGGCGGTCGAGGAAAGCTGGCCAATCCGCCTAAATACACGATCGAGCGAGTGGAGCTTCAGGGCGTCATCGTTCTCGTCATTACGATTGAGGAGCTCGATCCGTCGAGCAAGCCCTGCTATGTCATAGAGCGGGGCGCCCAGGGCGGCAGCTACAAGCGCATCGATGACAAAGATGTGCCGCTTTCATCGACCGAGGTGCTCACATTGGCGTCATACGGTCGAGCGACTCCGAGCGATCGGGACGCGGTGGCGGGTGCGGGCGCGGACAATCTCGACGAGACGCTGGTCGACCGTACGATAGATCGGGCTTTCTCGTTGACGCCCCGGGCAATGCGCGGCGCGCCGGACAAACAAACGAAGCTGGAGCGCCTAAATATCCTTGATTCCCAGGGCAATGTCACCAAGGCTGGACTCCTAGTTGTGGGCACCTACCCTCAGCAGTTCTATCCCAAGCTCTTCATTGACGTGGCTGTCCATGCGGGAACTCAGAAGGGCATGGCGGGGTCGCTGAGGTTCATGGACCGCACAATCTGTGAGGGAACGTTGGGCGAGATGATTTCGGATGCTGTCGCGGCCGTCGCCAAGAATTTGCGGCGAACCTCGACCGTCCAAGGCGTCTCGCGTGTCGACTCGCTGGAGATTCCCGAGGAGGTTCTGCGCGAGGCAATCGCCAACGCCGTAATCCATCGAGAATACGGGGATCGGTTCTGTGGACAATCGATTGCCGTCGACGTCTTTGACGATCGTGTCGAGGTGACGAATCCTGGCGGCCTTTACGGGGGAAAGACTCGCGAGAACTTGTTTGACGGCAGCTCCCGATGCCGTAACGCGACGCTCGTGAAACTCATGTCGATTGTCCCGCTGCCGGATGGCGCAGGTTCGCCGGCTGAGGGCAATGGCTCGGGCATCCCGATGATGATCGATGCCATGCGCGCGCATGGTCTGGCCGAGCCCCTGTTCTGCCCGGGGTTCGATCGGTTCAAGGTCGTACTTTACCGTTCAAAGATCGAGCCGGTCGATCATGGCGGGGGCTTAATTGTGACGGCACTCAAACACTACGGCGAGCTGGGGACGCGTGAGCTGGCAGAACGTACGGGGCTTACAATTTCCCAGGTAAGGTCGCGCGTCAACGCGCTCATTGCTCAAGGCGAGCTTGAGCCCACGGCGCCGGCGACGAGCCGCAACCGCAAGTATCGACTGTCGGAGTGCGTGGGATAGATGCGTTAGTGGACGAGGCGACTCAATAATCGACCCTCGATTGGCGCCCACTAAGGTAAAGCGGTTGTTGCTCAGTCGACGGTGATGCTGAAGACTCGGCTTACGCCGGCATGGCCCCGAACCCGTCCATCAAGAACAGCCTAAGAACCAGCTTGATGACATTTCCCGGTTTGACTTCAGCCGCGTCAAAGACGTGGCGCTCGGCGAGCTCGCTGCAGTATGCATAGATGTCGCGGATAAGGTCCGCGCCCGAAAGCGTAAACATGTAGCCTGCGTCCGAAAGCGCATTGGGCGCGGCGGGCAACTTGGCCATGTGGCAGAACGTTTGCAGGTCGGGCGCCATAACATTCTGGTAGTCGAGGTGGCCGCCGGCATCCTGTTCGGCAAGCTCCAATTGGCGCACGAAATCCAGCGCCGCTGCCAGCACAAAGCTCGGCGTAGGCGCGTTGACGTCCTGAGTGGTCGCCACGAGCCTGCCCGCCGCCTGCGTGACAAGCCAAGCGACCTCGCGCTGGCAACGCACGGCCTTGCGCGTAACCGGCTTGATGGACGAAGAAGAAACGCTCCCCTTAGGCGGATTCGAAGCAGCCATAAGACCCTCCCATGAACAATCCGGCCCAACAAGCCCGGATGAAACACGTGTTACATCAGTATACGGGGAAGTGGGGTAGCGGGGTACAAGCGCGCCAACGGCAAACCGAGAGCATCAACGACGTGCCGATCGCGGAATGAGATCTCGTAATAATTGACTCTCGGCCATATTATTGAGGGGCATGACTCGCGTTCGTATGGTTGTAGGTGCTGGCGGTGAACGACATTAACCTTGCTGTTCCGTTGATGGATGGACCAAGCTATGACCGTGCCTGCAGTCTCGTGCCTTCCGAATACGTTGAGGCATGGGAGTGGTTTCTGGGTGAGGAGCAGCGCGGCGGCGTTTGGACCAGCCTTCCGCACCACACCAAGGAAGATAGCCCTCAGTATCAGTACCGTTTGAGAATTGGCTCGGACTTCTTTCCCGTAACGCGGGATTCAGGGATCTTCTGGCCGGGCCAGGATCGGGTGAAGCAAGATCCCAATAAGATCTTTGCGCTTTCGGTCCATAACTCTAAAAAGAGCTTCTACACCGATGTGCCTCCGCTCTATTTGGACGATGGTACGTGGGTCATTAAGTACTCGGTTCAAGCGCCGGGTACCGTTGGTTTTCGAGACCAGAATTACAACCGTAAAATGCTCAACTGCATGGAATGTGGCGTTCCAGTCGGAGTCATATTTGCAACCGAGGTGGGCTACAAGGTGCTCGGCCTTGCATTTGTTGAACGGTTCGAGCCCGAAAACGGATGGTTTGTTCTGCACGGTCCTGTTCATAAAGGCGGACCGGACCCCCGTTTTGCGCCCGACATGAGCTATCTGAAGCACATGCCCGTCGATATTGAGTTTGCCGGACAGGGTACGACCGACGACGAAAAGGTCCGCTATGCGTTAAGGCGCGGGCGATTGGGGCAGCAATGGTTCCGCAAGCAGCTCGTTGCCGCCTATGATGGCCGTTGCGCGGTGTCGGACTGCGGCGTCAGCGAAGCTCTGGAGGCTGCACATATCGAGAATTACTCGGGACCCAAATCGCAGGTTGCCAGCAACGGCATTCTGCTTCGGCGCGACTTACATGCTTTATTCGATGCTCATCTGATTTCGTTTGAGCCTGTTTGCGGCGAATATCGGCTGTGCGGATCGTACCTGCTGGATAAGACCGGCTACGCTTCCTTTGCGGGTGCGACGCTAAGGCAGCCGAATGAGCGTCAGTGGCGACCCAATACGGTGTTTCTTGAGGCCCATCGCATTGAGTTCGATCGCTCGGAAAAGAAGCGTGAAAAGGCGGGGCTTCTGCCGTATTAGCGTATTTGGCTTTGGCATTCTTTGACGATCGTGTTGTTTGATCGGATCGCGTGGCGATGCAATCTCGCGCATGCCCGCCGGTGCATGCTCTTCCTGTTTTGTATAGCGAGAGGGGAGCGTGTATGAGCTGGCGAGGCGATATTGCGATGGGGAAGTACGGAAAACTGCCGTGTGCCCTTATAGACAACAATATGTTTCCGAGCGTAGAGGTTGATTGCGCGTCGTTTGTCGTCACCTGCCCTTGCTGCGGCTCGCAAATACCGTGTCTCGACATTCGGTTTATCGATGCGCGCGACAGACTCAGCGACGAAGTGAGAAAACGGACAGGCGTTCATATGCCGGTGTATCCGGAGAAATGCCCTGTTTGTGGCCTCGATATCGTGTACGACGCCGGCGACGAGGGATAGGTGATGCGGAGGAGTTGGCTGTGAGTGTCTTTTGCCTCTACAAATAAATCCCCTCACCGAGTTGCTTGTGGAACTCGGCGTGATGGTCGCGTGCCCAGGTAAAGAGCGCCTGGTCAAAGTCGGTACGCGTGACCGGGACGCCAAAGACGCCGGCAACTTCGACGCGTATAAACTCCAGTGCCGGCAGCTTGTTGATGGCAGTGAGGGCAAACGGGGACGAGGGCTCCTCGAACAGATAGCGGCTGCCTTGCAGCGCGTCGCAACTGGTGCACGTGTTGCCGAGCGACGGGGCTTTGGAGGCTCGCGCGCCTACGGGCTTGTAGCCGCAGCGCTTATGAAGGTAGTCGCGGATCTCGCCCGGTACGCAGCCAAGAGCGGGCACGATGGCGAGTGCGTTGGCGTTGGCCGTGTCGATGGCAATGTACCCGGCTTCGTTGGGCGCGTGCGCGATGGCGATGCTGTCGTCGTTATCGGTTCGATAGGGAATGCCGAAGGCCGCGACTGAGGTCTCTTTGTGACACTTCCAGCATTCGCGCTTGCCCAGTACTAGATATATATACGGCGCTGAGGGGTCGGATCGGTCAACACCGGGCAGCCACTCGGCAAAGGGCTCGGGGTTGACGCCGCTGGGTACATACCAGATCTTCTTGGTCCGGTCCCATTTGGCGCCCAGCGCCTTGGCTTCTTCTTTGTGCGAAAAGGGGACATCGAGCTCGGTGCGCATGGCGGCTCCTTGGTGCTGCAGGTGCAAGTGGCTCAAGGATACCGCAGGACGCAGACATCGCGGCGTTTTGCTGAGAAGTTGCGGCTCGGATGGGTTCGAGACGTGTTGGTCTCGGCCTCGGTGACTATTGGGGCGGTTTTGATTGACTGCGGAGTCAGCCGGGATAGGCACTTGGGTCGCTGACGCGGTTTTGTGTATGGGCAGGGTGGTTGCTTGGGCGGTTGGAGCTGCCAGCTGATTTGGCGACATAAAACAAAACAGCCCAGAGGACATAGCCTCTGAGCTGCGAACATTTGGTGGGCGTTAGAAGATTTGAACTTCTGACCTCTTCCGTGTCAGGGAAGCGCTCTCCCCCTGAGCTAAACGCCCGATCAAGGGTGCGCAAGTGCGCAAGGGATAATATAACGGAGCCTGAACTCGGTGGCAAGAACATTTTTAAAAATCGCTTACATTGTGGAATTCGGGGGCTTTGTCATATCCATTTCAAAAGAGTCTGCTGCCGCGATTTGGCTGTCGACTAATGCAAGGCCATTGCGGTATCGAGCTATGGAAAGACGCCTGCGGAATTGTCCTACCGATAAGCGGACAAGCCTCAAGCTGGTGCCTTCGCCGTGGTAAGGTAAGCCGAATTGTTTCCAAGCTGCTTCGGGGGAGTGGAATGAGCAAAGAGTGTGTCGAGCGGGTCGAAGGCGCAGGGGCTTCGGTGCCGATGACCGATATATCGAACATAGATGTGCCCGAGGGCACCGATGAGCTCAGCCGCAACACCCGTCGCGCATGGCGCGACCGCCTGAACAGCGCTTCGACGCGCAAGATGATCACGGGCGTCTTGGCTACGCTGGTGGGCGGTTCGTTTTGGGGCTTCTCGGGCACCAGCGCGAGCTTTCTGTTCGATACCTACCACGTCGACACCTTGTGGCTTATGAGCGTGCGTCAGATTCTCGCCGGTCTACTCTTTATGGCCGTAGTTGTTACGCGCGACCGCGAGCGCCTGATTAAGCTCTGGACCACACCCGCCGATCGCAAGCAGCTGCTGCTCTTTACCGCCTTTGGTCTGCTGTTCAACCAGTTTTGCTATCTTTCGGCCGTGCGCCTGACGAACGCCGGAACCGCGACGGTGCTCCAGTGCCTGCAGCTCGTTATCATCATGGGCTACACCTGCGTGATCGATCGCCGCATGCCGCGTACTCGCGAAGTCATCGGCATTGGCCTGGCTCTGGGTGGAACCTTTTTAATCGCCACCGGCGGCGACCCCACCAGCCTGAATATCTCGCCGCTTGGCCTGGCAGCAGGTCTTATGTGTGCGGTCAGCGCCGCGTGTATGGCGGTGATTCCCGCCAAGATCCTGCCCGAATACGGCAGCCCCATCGTCACGGGCTCGGCAATGCTCACGGCGGGCGTGATCTCATGTGTCTTCGTGCAGCCCTGGGCGCATATGCCGGCACTCGACGCTGCCGGCGTCGAGGCGCTCGCGGTGTTCGTGGTTATCGGCTCGTTTTTTGCTTACATGCTCTATATGCAGGGCGTTAAGGACATCGGCTCGGTGCGTGCGAGTCTCATCGGAACCGTGGAGCCCGTCTCGGCGACCATCACCAGCGCCGTTATGCTGGGCACGGTGTTTTTGCCGACCGACCTTATCGGCTTTGTCATGATCATCGTGATGATGTTCCTCACGGTGTAGCTGGCGCCGCCACCAAGACAGAAAAGGTGTTGTGCCGCATTTTCGCCAATTGATGTCCGTGTCTGGAGTTTAGCTGTCGATGCTCAAAATGCCATAAACTAGTAACGTTATGGACTTTTTCATTGCGACTCAATTGCGAGGATTTCTTTATGGCTGGTAATCACTTTAAGGGTAGCGATAGCGGCCGCCCTGCAGTTCCGCCGCGTCCGAACGGGGCTGGTAAGGCCGGCACGCCGGGCGGCGCTGGACAGGGCGGTTCCGGTAAGCGCGTGTCCCCGGGCGAGACGGCGATGTTTACCGCTCTGTACGAGCAGTCTCAAAAGGCAAAAAAGACCGGCCGTGCAAGAGGGAATGTCTTTGCGGGCGGTGCAACCTCTGCGTCGCAGCCGAGCGGGGCTCCTTCGGTACCCGCGAACAACGCAGGTGCTGCCAACGCCGCGAATGGCGCCGGCAACGTTAATGCCGGCAAGGCCGCCAACAATACTCCCTCTGCCGGTGGCGCGGGGCTTACGGGTAACCTTGGCACGATTTACACCGGCGCCTCCGAGACTGGCACGTTCGCCCGCCTGGATGATAGCGGTGCCGAGTTTGCGGGCTCGGGTTCCAAGGAAGATTATTACGATTTTGGCTTGAACTACGGTAGCGACGCTTCGTCGAGTTCGACCTCTGACGGTCTGGTCCGTCATCGCCATCGCAAGGGCGAGCGCAAAAAGCGTCACACCGGCGCCATTATTGCCGCTGTAGTCGCGGTGCTTCTCGTTGCGCTTGGCGCAAGCGGCTTTATGCTGCTTAACTCGGCAAAGACCGTAAAGAGTGAAGCGAAGGAGGCTGTCGAGATCGTCGGTGGCCTTAAGGACAAGGTCACGTCGGGCGATTTTTCGACGCTGCCTGACGACGCGAAGAAGATCGATGAGCTCTGCGACAGCATGAAGGCGGAGACCTCGAGCTCGCTGTGGACGGCGGCATCGTTTATCCCGGTGTATGGCAGTGACATCAACGCAGCCCGCACCATGATTGATGCCCTGTCCGATGTCTCGAGCAACGCGCTGGTTCCCATGGCCGATAACCTCTCGCAGGCCACGCCCGGCAAGCTGTTCCAGGACGGCATGATTAACGTGTCCGCGCTACAGGCGGTCGCCGATTCGCTTTCCAGCAGCTCGAAGGTGTTCAAGAGCGCCAACGAGAAGATCCAGGGCATTGGCGATACTCATATTTCCCAGGTGACCGAGCTGGTCGATAAGGCCAAGGACGGCTTTGCCACCCTCAACGGCGCGGTTGACGCGGCGGAGAAGGTCGCCCCCGTCCTTCCCCAGATGCTCGGCGTCAACGGCCAGACGCGTCATTATCTTGTGCTCGCGATGAGCAACGTCGAGATCCGCGCCTGCGGCGGTTTCCCCGGTTCTCGCGGCGTGATGTCGGTGACTGACGGTAAGCTCGAACTGGGCGATTTTGTCAAAGTCGACATGATGAAAGAGCCTTTGAGCCCGCTTCCCATCACCGATGAAGAGGCAAACTTGTTCACGACCGGATGGGGCCTGACCGGATTCAACACGCTCGGATACACGATGGGCGACGTTACGATGACGCCTGATTATCCGCGTGCGGCTCAGCTTGTCAGCGATATGCAGAAGGCCATTGTCGGAGATGACATCGACGGCGTATTTGCAGTCGATCCGGTATTTTTGCAGTATATGCTCGGCGTTGTAGGTGGCACACAGCTTCCTGACGGCACCGTCGTTGATGGAAGCAACGCTGCAAAGGTGCTGCTGCACGATATTTATTGGAATTACCCGGTAGAGGAACAGGACGCCATTTTTGCGGCGGTTGCCGGATCAGCTTTTAACAAGATTGTGGACGAACTGGGCTCCAGCGATATTACTAAGATTGCTGCCGCCATCGAAAAGGGCGCTTCCGAGGGTCGCATCCTCATGTATTCGAGAAATGATGACGAGGAAAAGGCCGCGAAGGCTCTTGGAATATCGGGCGCTCTCCAAACCGATACGTCGGAGGCTCCGATCTTGGGCGTCTATGTGAACAACTACAGCTATTCAAAGATGGATTGGTTCCTCGATAAGCGAGTCACCATCGATTCTTCGGTTGAAAATGCCGATGGCTCGACGACGTATCGAGTGACCACCACGCTCAAGAACACGATGACCCCCCAGGAGAAGGCCGAGATGCCTGGTTATTTCCAGGGCCATAACGGCATTAGCCAGGATATTGACGATGAGGTGCTGAGGCTTTATCTCTATGCTCCTGCGGGAGGCAGCATTTCGGATATTAAGACTTCGGGCTCCGGTTCTATCGAGATGAACGAAGCGACGCACGATGGCTTGAAGGTTGCATGGGGCGGTGTCCACATGCTTCTTGGACAAGACATAAAGGTCGAGTATACGGTCACGACTTCGAAGGACTCTGGGCACAAAGAGCTTAAGGTTCGTACCACGCCAACCGCTCAAACGTTCGAACAGGATAAGTAAGATATGAAGTACTTTGGCACCGACGGCTTTCGCGGTGAGGCCAACGTTGGGCTGACGGTAGAGCACGCTTATAAGATTGGCCGTTTTGTGGGCTGGTATTACGGCGCCAACCGCAGTGCTAAGGCGCGCGTCATCGTGGGCAAGGACACACGTCGCTCGAGTTATATGTTCGAGGCGGCGCTGGTGAGCGGCCTGGTCGCGAGCGGCGCGGACGCCTACATGCTGCACGTGATCCCCACGCCGGGCGTAGCGCATCAGACCGTGGAGGGCTGCTTCGATTGCGGCATCATGATCAGTGCGAGCCACAACCCGTTTTGCGATAACGGCATTAAGCTCGTCAACAGCGACGGCTTTAAGATGGACGAGGACGTGCTGGAGCTCATCGAGGACTACATCGATGGCAAGAGCGAGGTGCCGCTGGCAACGGGCAACCACATCGGCGCCACGGTGGACTACATGCAGGGTCGCAACCGCTACATTGCTTCGCTCATCGCCAGCGCGAACTTTTCGCTGCAGGGCGTCAAGATCGGCATCGATTGCGCCAACGGCTCGGCATCCTCGGTGGCCAAGCCGGTGTTCGACGCACTGGGCGCCGATGTGCGCGTGATCAATGCCGCGCCCGACGGCTTTAACATCAATGTCGACTGCGGCTCTACGCATATTGAGCGCCTGCAGCGCCACGTGGTGGAGCAGGGCCTGGATGTGGGCTTTGCCTACGATGGCGATGCCGACCGCTGCCTGGCCGTGGACGAGCGCGGCCGCGTGATCGACGGCGACCAGATCCTGTACGTGTGCGGTGTGTACCTGAACAAGCACGGGCGTCTCTCGGGCGGTACCGTGGTGCCGACGATCGCCAGCAACTTTGGCCTGATCAAGTCGTTGGAGCTTGCCGGCCTGAGTGCCGTGACCAGCGGCGTGGGCGACCGTCACGTGTATGCCAAGATGCGCGAGGGCGGCTACAGCCTGGGCGGCGAGCAGACGGGCCATACGATCTTTGGCGATATCGAGCGCACGGGCGACGGCATTATGACCTCGCTGCGCGTGATGGAAGTGATTCGTGCCGAGCGCGAGACGCTCTCGCAGCTCACGGCTCCGTGCAAGCTGCTGCCACAGGCGCAGGTGGCCGTGCACGTGGCGGACAAGGACGCCGCGCTCGAGAATATGGGCGTGCAGAACGCCATCGCCGAGGCCGAGGCTGCGCTGGCAGGCGAGGGCCGCGTGCTCGTGCGCAAGAGCGGAACCGAGTCGGTTATCCGCGTGCTGGCCGAGGCGCCCGACCAAGCATCCGCCGATGCCGCCATGAAGCGCATCGCCAACGCGCTCGAGGCTCTGTAAGGTAGTCATTGGGGACGTTCTTAAACGACTAGGTGGAAAGGGGGCGCCGCGGATTGGTTCCGCGGCGTCCCCTTTGCGTTGGCGTGTCGGTTATGCCTTACAGTTCGTAGAGCGTGGTGAACTTGTCCTGCAGGTAGCTGCAGTAGTAGCGGGCATCGAACGCCATGCCGCACGCGCCCTTGATGAGCTCCGGCGCGTCCTTGGCGCGGCCCCACTGCCAAATGTGCTCGCCCAGCCAGGCGCGGACGGGTGTCAGGTCGCCGCTCGCACAGGCGCCGTTGAGGTCGACACCGTCGCGGCACATGGCCGGCACAAACATGGCGTCGTAGGCGCTGCCCAGCGCATAGGTGGGGAAGTAGCCAAACGAGCCGCCGCTCCAGTGCGTATCCTGTAGGCAGCCGTGCGTGTCGTCGGGAACGGGAATGCCCAGGTACTCATCCATGAAGCGGTTCCAAAGCGCGGGGATGTCCTTGGCCGTGGCCTCGCCGGCAAACAGCATACGCTCGATCTCGTAGCGCACCATAACGTGCAGCGGATAGGTGAGCTCGTCGGCCTCGGTGCGGATCAGCGAAGGCTGCGCGATGTTCACGGCGTGGTAGAGCGTGTCCTCGTCGACGTCGCCGTAGACCTCGGGTGCGTGGCGGCGCAGCACCTCGAGCAGCGGTCCCATAAAGGCGCGGCTGCGACCCACGGTGTTCTCGAAAAAGCGGCTCTGGCTCTCGTGGATGCCCATGGAGGTGCCGCCCTCAAGACAGGTGCGCGCATAGGCGGGATTGACGCCCAGCTCGTACATGGCGTGTCCCGCCTCGTGGATGATGCTGTAGACGTTGGAGATGCAATCGTCCTCGTAGATGTGTGTCGCGATGCGCGCGTCACCCACGGCAAAGCCCTCGCTAAACGGGTGCTCGGTAAAGGCAAGCGTGGTGTCGTTCAGGTTCAGGCCGACGAGCTTCATAAGGTCGAAGCTCATGGCGCGCTGGGCGGCCTCGGGCACGCGGGCGTGCAAAAAGTCGGCAGCGGGCTGCTGGCCGCGCTCGCCGATGGCGTGCACGAGCGGCACGACCGTGGCCTTGACCTCCTCGCAAAACGCGTCGAAGCTCTTGGCGGAAAGGCCGCGCTCGTACTGGTCGAGCCAAACGTCGTATGGGTCGCGCTTGGGGTCCATGAGTTCGGCCTGATGCTTAAGTTGGGCGATGATTCTATCCACATAGGGCTCAAAACTCGCCCAGTCGTTGGCCGTCTTGGCCTTGTGCCACACGGCGTCGGCCTCGCAGGTGAGCCTGGTCCAGGCCTCGGCCTCCTCGGTAGGAATAACGCTTGCCTCGCGCTGGTCGCGGCCGAGCACGCGAATCTCGTCGAGCAGCTGCGGGTCGTCGATCTTTTCGCCCGCGACCGTCTCACGCGCGAGAGAGTGCACGAGCTCAACGGACTTTTTGCTGGTCAGGAGCTTGTGATGTTCGCCGGCAAGGGTCCCCATAGCATCGGCGCGGGCCGCGGCGCCGTTGGCGGGGGCAATCGTCGCGCCATCGAACTCGGCAATCTTGAGCAGGTATTCACGAGTCCACAGCTTGCCCTCGAGCTTGCGGAATTTTTTGACGGCCTTATCGACCTTCATGCCTTTGGGCGTCTTGCCCACTGCGGGCTTGGTCTTCTTATCGTGCTTCTTACCCATACCATATCCTTGATCTCGCGAGCCGAGCGCCATGGATGGGCGCACGGCCAGTTTGCACAGCTACCTGCCTTGTACCCAGCACGAACAAAACGGAACGCGGCGATATGCTCGCAGAATGTGTTATCCTATAGCCCAATGCGTTGACGGAGAGGGTTTTGCCCGCCGCGTCGCCGGCAAGAGAGGGAAGGTCATGGGCTGCAAGCCTTCCTGCGGTGACAAGGGCCAAGCGTTCACTCCCGAGCAGCGACCTCAACGGGCGCGCGGCCAGCGGCGGCGATGTCCCCAGTAGGGAAGCCGTGAGCCTCGCGACAAGGGGCACAGAGTGGGCGCGGCGGGCCAGACATCCGCCGGGTCAAACAAGGTGGTACCGCGGAATTCAACCGTCCTTGGGCAATGCACATGCCCGAGGGCGGTTTTTTGTTACCGAACCGGGCCGCACATTCGCAGCGCCGGGTGGCTCCAACCGCCGCGGCAAGTGGATGCGCGAGAGACGAAAGGGAAGACATGAGTCTGATTGATGATCTGGTCAAACTCGAGGAAGAGGCCAAGGAGCTCGTCGCAGGCGCCGACGACGCCGCAAAGCTCGAGGCCGCGCGCGTTGAGCTGCTCGGCCGTAAGGGCCGCATCACCGGCCTGATGCGCATGATGGGCAAGCTCGCCCCCGAGGATCGCCCCGTGATGGGCAAGCGCGCCAACGAGATGCGCCAGCTGATCGAGGGCATGCTCGACGAGCGCACGACCGAGATGAAGGCCGCCGCCCTCAAGCACGCATTGGAGCACGACGCCGTCGACATCACGCTGCCGGGCATCCGTCCGCAGATCGGTCACCAGCACCTGATCAAGCAGATCATCGAGGAGGCCGAGGACATCTTCTGCGGCATCGGCTACACCGTCGAGTCCGGTCCCATGGTCGACACCTCCTACTACAACTTCACCGCGCTCAACGCCCCCATGGATCACCCGAGCCGCTCGGCCCGCGATACCTTCTACGTGGTCGACAACAACCCCGGCAGCGTCGCGCACCCCGAGGCGCATGCCCATGGCGAGTCCGACGTACTGCTGCGCACCCAGACTTCGGGCGTGCAGATCCATACCATGGAGTCGCAAAAGCCGCCCATCTACATGATCTGCCCGGGCACCGTCTATCGCCCCGACACGGCCGACGCCTGCCACCTGCCGCAGTTCAACCAGATCGAGGGCCTGGTCGTCGACGAGGGTATCACCTTCGGCGATCTTAAGGGCACGCTCGACTACTTTGTTAAGTGCATGTTTGGCGAGGACCGCAAGACGCGTTACCGCCCGCACTTCTTCCCCTTCACCGAGCCGAGCTGCGAGGTAGACGTGAGCTGCCACGTGTGCGGCGGCAAGGGCTGCAACTTCTGCAAGCACAGCGGCTGGATCGAGATTCTGGGCTGCGGCATGGTCGACCCCAACGTCCTTATCAACTGTGGCATCGACCCCGAGAAGTACACCGGCTTCGCCTTTGGTATTGGCGCCGAGCGCGTCGCGGCCCTGCGCTACGACCTGCCGGACCTGCGCACGTTGATGACTGGTGACATGAGGTTCTTGAACCAGTTCTAGAACGCTTTCTTCTTAGTTGCAGTTTCCGGCTCAAAGCCGCATTTATGAAAGGAGACCAGTTATATGCGTGTTTCTTACGACTGGCTCAAGACCATGATCGATATTCCGGAGGATCCCAAGACCCTTTCGGACGAATATATCCGCACCGGCACCGAGGTCGAGGCGATCGACACCGTGGGCGAGTCCTTCGACCACGTGGTGACCGCCAAGGTGCTCACCAAGACCCCGCACCCCGATAGCGACCACATGTATGTGTGCTCGGTCGACGTGGGCGACAAGAACCTCGACCCCGACGGCAACCCCGCTCCGCTGCAGATCGTCTGCGGCGCGCAGAACTTCGAGGCCGGCGACCACATCGTCACGGCCATGATCGGCGCTGTCCTGCCCGGCGACGTCAAGATCAAGAAGAGCAAGCTTCGCGGCGTCGTGTCCATGGGCATGAACTGCTCCGCGCGCGAGCTCGGCCTGGGCGGCGACCACTCCGGCATTATGATTCTGCCCGAGGACACGCCCTGCGGCATGCCGTTTGCCGAGTACGTGGGCTCGAGCGACACCGTGCTCGACTGCGAGATCACGCCCAACCGCCCTGACTGCCTGTCCATGATCGGCATGGCCCGCGAAACCGGTGCCATCTTCGACCGCGATTTCCACGTTGAGCTGCCCGCTATCAAGGTCGAGACCGGCCGCGCGACCGACGACGAGCTTTCCGTCGAGATTGCCGACGAGGGCCTGTGCGACCGCTACGTTGCCCGCATCGTGCGCAACGTGAAGGTCGGCCCCTCGCCCGACTGGATGGTCAAGCGCCTCAACGCCCTGGGCGTGCGCCCGCACAACAACATCGTCGACATCACCAACTACGTGATGATGCTCACCGGTCAGCCGCTGCACGCCTTTGACCTGGACACCTTTGCCGAGCGCGATGGCCACCGTCGCGTGGTGGTTCGCGCCGCCCAGCAGGATGAGAAGTTCACGACGCTCGACGGCGAGGAGCGCGTGCTCGACGCCGGCATGGGCCTCATCACCGACGGCGAGCGTCCCGTGGCGCTGGCCGGTGTCATGGGCGGCATGGATTCCGAGATCGAGGACGATACCGTTGACGTGATGGTCGAGAGCGCCTGCTTCAACGCCGGCCGCACCTCGCACACCAGCCGCGACCTTTCGCTGATTTCCGACGCCTCCATTCGCTTTGAGCGCCAGGTCGACGAGACCGGCTGCGTGGACGTCGCCAATGTGACGTGCGCGCTCATCGAGGAGATCGCCGGCGGCGAGGTTGCTCCCGGCTATGTCGACGTTTTCCCCGCGCTCAAGACCATCGACAGCATTAAGTTGCGCCTGGCCCGCGTACACGCCATCTGCGGTGCCGACATCGAGCCCGACTTTATCGAGCGCTCGCTCACCCGCCTGGGCTGCACCGTCGAACGCGACGGCGAGGACTTTATGGTCACGCCGCCGAGCTTCCGTCCCGACCTGCCGCGTGAGATCGACCTGATCGAGGAGGTCCTGCGCCTATGGGGCATGGGCCGTGTGACGGCGACCATTCCGGCTGCCAAGAACCACATCGGCGGTCTGACGCGCGAGCAGAAGCTTACCCGCAAGGTCGGCGAGATCCTGCGCGCCTGTGGCCTCAACGAGACCACGACCTTTGGCTTTGCTGCCCCGGGCGACCTGGAGAAGATTGGCATGTCCACCGAGGGCCGCGGCTGCCCCGTGGTTCTCATGAACCCGCTGGTAGCCGAGCAGACCGAGATGCGTCGTTCGCTGCTGCCGGGCCTGCTGCAGTCCGTGGCCTACAACGAGGCGCACGGTACGCCCAACGTGCACCTGTACGAGGTCGGCAGCCTGTTCCACGGTCGCGAGAACGCCAGCCTGCCCAAGGAGACCAAGTCCGTGGCGGGCGTACTCTCGGGCCAGTGGAGCGAGCAGTCCTGGAACATGAAGTACCGCAAGCTGCGTTTCTTCTTTGGCAAGGGCATCGTTGAGGAGCTGCTTGCCCAGCTGCGCATCGAGAAGGTTCGCTTCCGTCCCGTCGAGGGCGAGAGCTATGCCTTCCTGCAGCCGGGTCGTGCTGCCGAGGTGCTCTCGGGCGGTACCGTGCTGGGCTGGGTCGGCGAGATTCACCCCGAGGCGCGCGAGGCGATGGGCATCGACGAGGTTGTCGTTGCCTTTGAGCTCGACCTGGACAAGCTGATCAAGGGCGCCCGCAACCAGGAGAACTACCGCGAGTTCTCGCAGTACCCGGCCGTTGAGCACGACCTTGCTATCGTGGTCGACAACACTGTGACCTGCGAGGATCTTGAGCGTCGTATTACGAGTGCCGGCGGCAAGCTGCTCGAGGGCGTGCGCCTGTTCGATGTCTACCGCGATCCGGTCCGCATCGGCAAGGGCAAGAAATCCATGGCCTTTGCGCTTACGTATCGCTCCGACGACCACACGCTCACCAGCGAAGAGGTCGAAAAGGTGCACCAGAAGATCGTCACCAAGGTGTGCAAGAGCGTAAACGGCGAGGTCCGCGGCTAGGTCCTGCGCTGGGGTATGGGTCAGCGGTGGCTGCTGCTGAATCCTACGTGACCGCTATGCCCGGTATAAGGCGCTGCTGAGCCTGCATATATGACACGCGCATTACATAACGGCGTGCTGCTTTGTCGGCAGTGCGCCGTTTTGCTATGATAGCCCGCGGCGTGTTACGAATCTGACAATACGTAACACTGACAAGGTGATTCAAGCGGCGTTGCAATTCCGTGCGCCGATAACCGGGAGGCGTACATGCACATTCCAGATAATTATCTGTCCCCGCAGACCGATGCCGTCATGGCAGTGGCGATGGTGCCCGTTTGGGTTCACTGCATCAAGAAGGTGCGCGCCACGCTCGATCGCGAGCACATGGCGTTCCTGGGCATCTGCGCCGCATTCTCCTTCTTGCTCATGATGTTCAACGTGCCGCTGCCCGGCGGTACCACTGGTCACGCCGTTGGTGGCGCGCTCATCGCGCTGCTGCTGGGCCCCGAGGCTGCTGCCATTGCCGTCTCGGTCGCGCTGGCGCTGCAGGCGCTGCTGTTTGGCGACGGCGGCATCCTGTCCTTTGGCGCCAACTGCTTTAACATGGCCTTTGTGCTGCCGTTTGTCGCTGCTATCGTGTTCCGTGCGCTCAACAGCCGTCTGCACGACAAGAGCTGGGGCACCTCGGTTTCTGCCATCGTGAGCGGTTGGGTTGGCCTGTGCCTGGCGGCCCTGTGCGCGGCGATCGAGTTTGGCATTCAGCCGATGCTCTTCACCAACGCCTCGGGCGCGCCGCTGTACTGCCCCTTCCCGCTGTCCGTGGCTATTCCGGCTATGTTGATCCCGCATATGCTGGTTGCCGGCGTGATCGAGGGCGTGGCAACGGCCGCCATCTACGGTTTCATTAAGAAGACGGCGCCGGGCATTATCGTCGGCCCCGAAGCCGCCGATGGCCAGCTTACCGCCGATGGTACCGCCAAGAAGACTTCCCTGATCCCCACGCTCATTCTGGTCGCCGTGCTTGTCGTGGCTACGCCGCTCGGCCTGCTTGCCACCGGTGACGCCTGGGGCGAGTGGGATGCCGAGGGTGCCGCGACCGCCGTTCAGGAGGCTGGCGACGACAGCCTGCAGGCTTCGGTCGGCCTCGATACTCCGACCTTTGCCGACGCTCTGCCTACGGGTGATTACCTGCAGGCCTATTCCGAGGAACAGGGCCTTGGCTTTGCCGGCCAGGCTGCGATGTATATTCTATCGGGCGTGATTGGCGTGGCGGTGCTCACCATCGCATTCCGTCTGATCTCGCTGACGGTCAAGGAAAGCGGTGCTCATGGCAATAGCCGAGCTGCCTAGCTGGCTTGCGACCGAGGAGCGATACGAGCCCGCGGGGGCTCGGTATCGTGTGATGCAAAAGAATGTCCTGCACCTGGCGAGCCTGCTTGAGCGGGTTCGCCTGGGCGGCGGCGCACACGAGGGCGGGTCGATGATCGACCGCGCCCTTTCTTCCGTTTCGGCCTCGGTACGTTTGGCGGGGATGTTCGTTTGCGTCCTGTGCGTGTGTCTGACGCAGAGCCCACTGTACCTCATGTTGATGGCGGCTATCGCGCTGGCGCTCGTTGCCGTGCGCCCCGTACGCGGGCTGCGGGCAACCTTTGTGCCGGCGCTTGGCGCTGCGGGGCTTGCGGTGGTTCTGGCACTGCCTGCCCTGCTGCTGGGCGCGTCTGCCACGGGTGCCATGCTCAAGATCGCGCTCAAGACCTTCATTAATGTGTCGCTGGTACTGGGCGTTTCGTGGACCCTCACGTGGAGCCGCATGTCGGCGGCGCTCAAGATGCTGCATCTACCCGACGAAGTTATCTTTACGTTTGATATGGCGCTCAAGCACATCGAGGTGCTGGGTCGCACGGCGCACAATCTTTGCGAATCGGTCATGCTGCGCAGCGTTGGCCGTGCGCCTGAGGGGTTTTCGCGTACCGATTCGATCGCGGGTATCATGGGCATGACCTTTATCAAGGCGATGGAATGCAGCCGCGCGATGGACGAGGCTATGCTCTGCCGTGGGTTTGCCGGCGCGTATCCGGCGCCTGCCCGGAGCAGTCTGAGTTGGCACGATGCGGTCTATGCGGGGATCGTGCTGTTGCTGTCGGCGCTGTGTGCGGCGCTGTAGCACGGTCGCTGCGGCCGATGCGGATAGGGAAAGGCAACGTTTTGGCAATCGAGATAAATAGCCCTGCGGGTGTTAGGGACGCGCGCGGTGCCGGTGCAGCACCGCTCATTGAGCTGCGCGATGTGGTGTTTTCCTATGCAGGGCATATGGTGGTCGATGGCGTGTCACTGCAGGTTAATCGCGGCGAGCTCGTTGCCCTGCTCGGTCCCAACGGCTGCGGCAAGACGACGATCATGCGGCTTATCAACGGACTTGAGGTGCCCAGCACGGGTACGTATCTGTTCGATGGCGAAATGGTCGATGCGGCTTACCTCGCCGATCCCGTGCGGTCGCAGCGCTTCCATCAACGCGTGGGCTTTGTGTTCCAAAACGCTGACGCCCAGCTGTTCTGTGCGACCGTGGGCGAGGAAGTCGCCTTTGGCCCGGCTCAGATGGGCCTGCCGTCAGACGAGCTCGAGCGCCGCGTCCGCGATGCCATGGAACTGTTCCAGGTTGCCGATCTGGTCGATGCCTCGCCTTATCAGCTTTCGGGCGGGCAAAAGAAGCGTGTTGCGCTGGCTGCCGTCGTTTCTATGAATCCGGACATCTTGGTGCTCGACGAGCCCACCAACGGGCTCGACGAGGACTCGTGCGACATTGTTGTTGGCTTCCTTTTGGCTTATGTTGCGGCAGGCAAGACGGTGCTCATGAGCACTCATCATCAGGATTTGGTGCGACGCCTGGGTGTCCGTGCAATCTATATTGATCGATATCACCATGTGGTCGAGGCGCCTTCGCCGTCGTATGGAACCGAAAGCGGTGCTACGGAATAGTTGCTGCGTAGAGCGTGCGTAGCCGCCCGCGCGGCTTTGCCGTGATGGTATAGTTATCCAGGTTTTTTATGGGGGTGGCTATGCCAAGCTGGAACATTCATATCGCTCAGACGGAGCGTTTACTGGAGCACACCGGTGCGCTTGCCAATAGCGTGCGCGACCGCAATGCCTTTTTGTTTGGCTGCGTGGTTCCGGATATCTTCGTGGGCTATATGGTCCCTGGCATTGCCGATCCCATCCCGTACCGCATTACGCACTTTGCCAAGCCTGAACCCATCCCTAAGCCTCGTGAGCATGAGTTCTGGGATACCTATGTGGCACCGTTGCTTAAAAGTTCACCCACTGGTGCGCCAGCCGCGGCGACCTCGATTATCGAGGAGCGCGAGCGACTGAATCGCGTGCACTATCCCCAGCGCTACAGGGATGCTGAGCCGGTTGTCGGTCCCAGCGCTCGTGAGTTCTCGCTTGCGTCCGAGGACGTGGCGCAGTCGTTGCTTGATTTGACACTGGGTGTCTGGTCGCATCTGGTGGCCGATACCGTATGGAATACACGCGTGAATCAGTACCTGGAGGCGCACGGCGGCAAGCCGTGCGAGGAATTCCGCATTAAAAAGCAAGGCGACTTTGACTGGTTTGGCAAGACGCTCGGCATTGTTTCGATTCCGCGCGCGACCGATCGCCTGTATACCGCTGCGGCACGTTTTGGGCAGTATCCCATCCATAAGGAGTATGTGCTCAAGACCATCGGCGTTATGCACGAGATCGTGCGCGAAAACCCCGGCGAGCCCGATCATCCGCCGTATCGCCTGCTAACCGAGGAGTTTTTCGATGCAACGTTTACCGAGGTCATCGAGCTGACCGAGGCAGGATTTGCGGCTCGCGTTGCCGCTTCTGACATTCCCGCAGTCCCCCTGATCGCTAGCTGCTAGCCGGCCGGCTTAACGGTGAACAGTTCAACCCAATCGACCAACAGCTCCCGTCGCAGGGCATTTTCAGCGGTACGTTCCTGATCGGTCTTTGGGATGTAGGGGAGCCCCGCCTTTTTATGAATGAGCTCGGCGATGTTGTTAAAGCTCTTCTTGTCCTTGATCTGGTCGTAGGTAATTTGTATGACATCGTAGCCCATGCTGGTGAGCGCGGTGGTGCGTTCGGCATCGGAGAGGCTTGCGGCTTCGCCATCGTGGGCGGAGCGGCCTTGGCATTCCAAAATGACGCCCATGCTGTCGGTGGCGCTCTCGATGAGGATATCGGCGTAGCAGCAGGTTTTGTCATACAGCGAGCGCGCGGCGTCGCTGAGTGGGATGCGCACGTTGTTGGTGATGCCGATACCCAGGCCGCCCTCGTCACGGGGGAGTGAGACGAGTATGGATGTTTGGACTTCGAAAGGCGAGGCGGTCTGCCCCGTCATGTGCTCGGCCGCCCAGCGGAGCTGCTTAACGCCGCGCAGGCCTGCGGCCTGCTTAGCGAACGCGGCGATATCCGCCGCGCTGAGGAGCGGTTGGCGCTTCCACAGGTTGGTGTCATTGCCCTTGGTGTCGTTAACTCGCTCCCAGCCGCAGTTGGGTGGAATGAGCTTAAGCGAAATAGATTCATCGAGTTGTTGCTGCGTTCGCTCGCAGGGCTTAAACACTGCAAAGGAGCCGCACATCTCGTAGCAAGCCATGAGTAGCTGGTTGCGTGAGACCTGCGTGGCAAGGCTGAGCAGTGTGAACTCCGGGGACGTGACATCAAATCCATGCTCAGTCTGCCTAAACGACCCGGGAGGTGGTTCTTGGGTCAGCAGACGGCTATGAAATAGCATTCCGTTCGCGCGCTGTTTTCTTTCGCCCACGAATCTCCAAACTGGTGTGCCGAGCAAGTCTTTAAATACTGGCTGTTTTGAGTAATGCACCAAGCGATGGTCATGGTCGGGCGGCAGGATTGCCGGATAGAGTCCCAGTATCTGGGGCGGGATGCGATAGTACTGAAAAGCTGTGGGTCCGCAAGCGAGAAATGACATGGCAATCCGATCGTTCGAGCGTTGTTTGGGCTAGAAAGGCTATCGGTTTCGGAAGTGCGGGGAAAAAGACAAACAGGCAAAGCACAAGCGGTATTTGAGCCAACTTTATCAGGGGTTTTGTTGAAATAAAAGGGCTTGTGCTCGGGGGTAAGCAATTTTTCCCCGTACTTCCGAAAACCAGGTCGATCTGACTCTTGCTAAAACGATTTAGCAGCGTCGGTTAAGGTGTGGGTTTGCCACCGGGCGAACACTTTTAGCGCTTGGGACTTTATTTTTGGGCCTCGAAGGGCGGATTTCGCGCTTTTGGTAAAGAAATGAGTGTGTGTTTTGCCGTGTGCCGGCATTGGCATAGAAAAAGGGCCCGGAAGGCTTTGCCTTCCGGGCCTTTTGCAATGCAAACCTGCTTGCAAGTGCGATTTAGCGCACCTGAGCGACGTAAGCGACGTTGGTCGAGGAGACCTTGTCCTCGAGCTGGACGCTCATGCGGGGATCGCCGGCGGTGGCGACGGTCAGATCGCCGGCCTCGACGTAGCCGAGCTCCTTAGCGGTCTCGATCGCCTTGACGATCGTGCCGTTGACGGTGCCCTGGGTAATCTCGGCCTGGTGCGGGATAACGCCCCAGTACATAATCATTTGCTGGACGGCCCACTCGTGGCGGGAGAACGCGCAGATCGGCATGTTGGGACGGAAGTGCGAGATCAGGCGAGCGGTACGACCGGTGGTCGTCGGCACGGTGATGCACTTGGCGCCAACGGTGGTAGCCATGTTCACAGCGGACATACCCACAACGTTGTTGACGACGCGGGTGCCGTGAGCATCGGCCGGAACCTCGAGCGGAGCGTGAGCCGGGAGGTACTTCTCGGTCTCGAGAGCAATGCTGGCCTGCATCTTGACGGCCTCGACCGGGTACTTACCGGCAGCGGACTCGCCGGACAGCATAACGGCGTCGGTGCCGTCGTAAATGGCGTTAGCAACGTCGGCAACCTCGGCGCGCGTCGGGCGCGGGTTCTGCTGCATGGAGTCGAGCATCTGCGTAGCGGTGATAACGGGCTTGTAGGCCGCGTTGCACTTGGCGATGATCTCCTTCTGGATGTGCGGAACGAGCTCGGGCTTGATCTCGATGCCCAGGTCGCCACGGGCGACCATGATGCCGTCGGAAGCCTCGAGGATCTCGTCGAAGTTCTCGACGCCCAGGGCGCACTCGATCTTCGGGAAGATCGTCACGTGCTCGCCACCGTTCTCGCGACAAAGCTCGCGGATGCCGCGGACGGACTCGCCGTCACGGATGAAGGAAGCGGCGATGTAGTCGATGTTCTCGGTCAGGCCAAAGAGGATGTCCTGACGATCGCGCTCGGTGATGGCGGGCAACGAGATGTTGACGTTGGGCATGTTGACGCCCTTGCGCTCGCCGATCAGGCCGTCGTTCTTGACGACGCAGGTCATGTCCTGACCGTCGACGGACTCGACCTCGAGGGCAACCAGGCCGTCGTCGATCAGGATAAGGGAGCCCTTCTCGACCTCGGAGGGCAGAGCCAGGTAGTCGAGGGAGATGTGCTCAGAGGTGCCGTGGAAATCCTCGGACGTGGGCTGAGCGGTGACGACGATCTTATCGCCGGTCTTGACGGCAACCTTCTTGCCATCGACCAGAAGGCCGGTGCGGACCTCGGGGCCCTTGGTGTCGAGCAGGATGCCGACGGGCAGACCGAGCTCCTTGGAAATACGACGGACGCGCTCGATGCGACCGTGGTGCTCGTCGTAGGATCCGTGCGAGAAGTTAAAACGGGCGACGTTCATGCCCGCCTTGATCATCTCGCGGATGGTCTCGTCGCTATCGCAGGCGGGACCCATGGTGCATACAATCTTGGTGCGCTTGTACATTCAGACCTCCATCTGACATCGTCTTGCGCTGATAGATAAACCATAAGAAATAAAACTGAGATGATTATAACGAAATGGCGACCGAATACCCCAAAAAATCGACCGTATGCCGAATTAGAAGTTCATTTTTTGCGGAAAAACGGTATACGCAAAAACTTTACCAACCGTTCTGACCGCTGCTATCTGGGCGATATTTCAGTTTGACGATGTGCCGAAGAAAAAACGTTTTATCAATATTGAGCATCACACGGTCTGCATCGTTGCACTCGAGCCGTGTTTCCAATTGGAATGTTTTGGCTAGACGCGCTGCTTTGGGGTACCATAGCTCCACTATCAACTGCCGCTCAGCACGGCAGCCTTGATGAGCCCTTGCCCTTCTCCTGGGAATTATGATCGGGCATCAATCTGCTGAGTGGCCCGAATCCCAGGAGGGGACTCTATATGCAAAAGGAATACCTGTCCGCCGCGGCGGAGGTGCTCAGCGACCAGGGCGTCGATGAGAACCTCGGCCTGAGCAACGACGAGGCGTCGTCGCGCCTCGCCAAGACAGGCCCTAACAAGCTCGAGGAAGCCGAGAAAACGCCGCTGTGGAAGCGTTTCTTTGAGCAGATGGCCGACCCCATGGTCATCATGTTGATCGTTGCCGCCGTCATCAGCGCGCTCACGGGTATGGTCAAGGGCGAGCCCGACTTTGCCGACGTCGCCATCATCATGTTCGTCGTTATCGTCAACTCGGTACTGGGCGTGGTCCAGGAAGCCAAGAGCGAAGAGGCCCTCGAGGCCCTGCAGGAGATGAGCGCGGCGCAGTCCAAGGTGCTGCGCGACGGCAAGCTCGTGCACCTGCCGAGCGCCGAGCTCGTGCCCGGCGATGTGATCATGCTCGAGGCGGGCGACTCCGTCCCGGCCGACTGCCGTGTGCTCGAGAGCGCCACGATGAAGATCGAGGAGGCCGCCCTTACCGGCGAGTCCGTGCCCGTCGAGAAGCATGCCAACGTCATTGAGCTCGCCGCCGGCACCGACGACGTGCCGCTCGGCGACCGCAAGAACATGTGCTACATGGGTTCCACCGTGGTATACGGCCGCGGTCGCGCCGTCGTGGTCGGCACCGGTATGAACACCGAGATGGGCAAGATCGCCGGCGCCCTGGCCGAGGCCAAGGAAGAGCTCACGCCGCTGCAGGTGAAGCTCGCCGAGCTCAGCCGCATCCTTACCATCATGGTTATCGTCATCTGCGTCGTCATCTTTGGCGTCGACATCATCCGCCACGGCGTGGGCAACGTTCTCACCGATCCGACCGCGCTGCTCGACACCTTTATGGTCGCTGTCTCGCTTGCCGTCGCCGCCATCCCCGAGGGCCTGGTTGCCGTCGTGACCATCGTGCTGTCGCTCGGCGTGACCAAGATGGCCAAGCGTCAGGCGATTATCCGCAAGCTCTCTGCCGTCGAGACCCTTGGCTGCACGCAGACCATCTGCTCCGACAAGACCGGTACCCTCACCCAGAACAAGATGACCGTCGTCAAGCACGAGCTCGCTGCGCCTAAGGAGAAGTTCCTGGCCGGCATGGCTCTGTGCTCCGACGCCCAGTGGGACGAGGAGCTGGGCGAGGCCGTGGGTGAGCCGACCGAGTGTGCGCTCGTCAACGATGCCGGCAAGGCGGGGCTCACTGGCCTGACTGCCGAGCATCCGCGCGTGGGCGAGGCCCCGTTTGACTCGGGCCGCAAGATGATGTCCGTGGTCGTCGAGACCCTGGACGGCGAGTATGAGCAGTACACCAAGGGCGCGCCCGACGTGGTGATCGGCCTGTGCACCCATATCTACGAGGGCGACAAGGTCGTTCCGCTGACCGAGGAGCGTCGCGCCGAGCTCGTGGCCGCCAACAAGGCCATGGCCGACGAGGCCCTGCGCGTGCTGGCGCTGGCAAGCCGCACCTACACCGAGGTCCCGGCCGACTGCAGCCCCGCTGCGCTCGAGCACGACCTGGTCTTCTGCGGCCTGTCCGGCATGATTGACCCGGTCCGCCCCGAGGTCGCCGACGCCATCCGCGAGGCCCACGATGCCGGTATCCGCACCGTCATGATTACGGGCGACCACATCGACACCGCCGTGGCCATCGCCAAGCAGCTGGGTATCGTCACCGATCGCAGCCAGGCCATCACGGGCGCCGACCTCGACCGCATGAGCGACGAGGAACTCGACGCGCACATCGAGGACTACGGCGTGTACGCCCGCGTTCAGCCCGAGCACAAGACCCGCATCGTCGAGGCTTGGAAGTCGCGCGACCAGATCGTGGCCATGACGGGCGACGGCGTCAACGACGCCCCGTCCATCAAGCGCGCCGACATCGGCGTTGGCATGGGCATCACCGGTACCGACGTCACCAAGAACGTCGCCGACATGGTGCTTGCCGATGACAACTTCGCCACCATCATCGGTGCCTGCGAAGAGGGCCGTCGCATCTACGACAACATCCGCAAGGTCATCCAGTTCCTGCTTTCGGCAAACCTTGCCGAGGTCTTCTCGGTGTTTATCGCCACGCTCATCGGCTTTACCATCTTCCAGCCGGTGCAGCTGCTGTGGGTGAACCTGGTTACCGACTGTTTCCCCGCGCTCGCGCTGGGCATGGAGGACGCCGAGGGCGACATTATGAAGCGCAAGCCGCGCAACGCTAAGGACGGTGTCTTCGCCGGACATATGGGTCTGGACTGCGTGGTCCAGGGTCTGATCATCACCGTGCTGGTGCTGGCGAGCTTCTTTGTGGGCGTGTACTTTGACATGGGCTACATTCACATCGCTGATATGATCGCCGGCAATGCCGACGAGGAAGGCGTGATGATGGCGTTCATCACGCTCAACATGGTCGAGATTTTCCACTGCTTCAATATGCGCAGCCGTCGTGCGTCGCTGTTCACCATGAAAAAGCAGAACAAGTGGCTGTGGGCTTCCGCCGCGCTGGCACTGGTGCTGACGGTGATCGTGACCGTGCAGCCGACGCTTGCCGAGATGTTCTTCGGCCCTGTGACGCTTGAGCTCAAGGGCGTTCTTGCCGCTTTGGGCCTGGCCTTCCTGATCATCCCGCTGATGGAGATCTACAAGGCGATCATGCGCGCGGTCGAAAAAGAGTAACGTTCCTGTCCGGGCCCGACCGCCTGCGGGGTTTCCACGGGCACGTCCTCGCCGCTTTGCGGCTGCGGGATGTGCCCTTAGGAAACCCCTCCCGGCGGGCGGGCCCTGCGGCATCCTTGCTGGCTTTTCTCCCGCGCGGATGATAAAGGGCTGAGGGAAAGTTTGTGAGCCGGTCGAGCGTTTGCTCGACCGGCTCTTTTTGAGTTAGGGCTTTGCCCGGCCAGCTCTTTTTGATTTAAAATACCTGCTCAGTTGTGTGGTTTTGTGCTGGGAGGCGTTTGTGGCTAAGGCTAAGGCTAAGGCGAAGAAAAAGACGACGGGGGCGCGGGCTAAGCGCGATCGTCGTCGGAAGCTCGCGACCGAAGCTCCTGCATCTGCTGAGGAGTTGCTGGCAAGCGTACCGGGGCTTGACGCGTTGCAGGATGTTCCGGCGTTCGATGACCTGCCGGTCGATGCGGCTCAGCAGGCTGCATTTGACGACTTTTGCGCACAGGCCGAGGAGCCCGAGCAGATGCAGCTCGGTGCCGTGGTGCGCCTGGACCGCGGGTTTCCGCTGGTGGCGACTGCCGATGACACGTTTCGTGCCGAGCATGCCGTAGGGTTTGCCAAGTCGCGTGGCGAGGACGAGGTCTTGCTGCCCGCCGTGGGCGACCGCGTGGCGGTTCGCCGTGCTCCCGGGCACGACATGGGCGTCATCGAGTGCGTACTACCGCGCCGTACGAGCTTTGAGCGTTGGCGTGGCCGTGCCCGCGGTGAGCGCCAGGTGCTCTGCTCCAACGTTGACAGCGTGCTGATCGTGCAGGCGCTCGGCGCCGGCGAGGTGCTGCTCGATCGCGTGGCGCGCTCGCTGGTGTTGGCGCTCGACTGCGATGCCGAGCCGGTGGTGGTGCTTACCAAAGCTGACCGCTGCGATGCCGAGGAGCTCGAGCGCGATCTGGACCGCGTGCGCCGCCTGGTGGGTCCGGACGTGCGCGTGATCGTGACGTCCTCTGCCGAGGGCCGCGGCCTGGACGAGGTCCGTGCCTGCGTGCCCGCCGGGAGCTGTGCCATGATTCTGGGCGAGTCGGGTGCCGGTAAGTCGACGCTGCTCAATGCACTGCTGGGCCACGATACGTTGGCGACCGGCGGTGTGCGCGAACGCGACGACCAGGGCCGTCACACTACCGTTGCGCGCGTGATGGTGGCGCTGCCGGGCGACGCCGGCGTGATCGCCGATGCCCCGGGCCTGCGCAGCCTACCGCTCGTGGGTCACGAGCGGGGTCTGGCGCGCGCCTTCCCCGAGATTGTCGAGACATCGCGCGCGTGCCGGTTTGGCGATTGCACACATACCCATGAGCCGGGTTGCGCCGTTCGCGAGGCCGAGGACGCCGGGCAGATTGACAGCCTGCGTCTGGAAACGTTCCAAAACCTGGCGTCATCCATGCGCGTGAGCGCTCAAATGCTCGATCCCGATGTCCATCTGTAATTGATTTTTCCTATGACAGCCGTCTCCCAACTGTTCGGGAGACGGCTTTTTTTGCTGCGGAAAAGCCTCGAAACATGCAGCTTGCTGACGTGCTGACCAAAACCTTGCCATGAGCTTGACGGGCTGGTCAGCTTTTGGTCAGCGATTGGTTTGACATCGAAAACCAAGATCGCGATTGCGCCGCTTTGCACTCTGACCGCCCAGACAATGGTGGTACGGGCATTCGCCCGGCACTGCCATGAGAGGAGCGGCCGTGAACAAGAGCAAGCGCATCGCCATCAGTCTGGTCGCGGGCGTGCTCGCTGCTCTGCTCTGCATGGTTTACGGCTCGTCGATCCGCTCGCAAGCCGAACGGGTCCAGGCTGAGACCTTGGCCAAGTACGGTGGCGATCGCGTCGAGGTATGCGTCGCGGCGCGCGATATCGATGTGGGCGAGACCCTCGATGAGACCAATGTCATAACCCAGGAATGGCTGACGAGCCTGTTGCCGCGTGACGCGGCGACCGAGCTGCGCCAGGTGCGCGGCGACGTGACGACTTCGCGTATTCCCAAAAACGCCGTGATCTGCAATGTCTACACCAAGGCCGAGAGCCACAAGCTCGAGGTGCCTAAGGGCAAGGTTGCCGTTTCGGTGGCGGTCGATGCCGAGCACTCGGTCGGCGGTGCTACAGGCGTGGGCAGCTACGTGGATGTGTATGTGCAAAAAGACGGCGTAACCGATCGACTGTGCGGCGCGCACGTGATCGATACCAGTGAGGATTCCGGTGCCACGCGCGAGGGCAAGATCGAATGGGTGACGCTGGCGGCTGACCCCGAAGACGTCAAGGAACTGCTGGGAGCCTCGGGCAAGGGAACGGTCAGCTTGACGATTCCCGCCACGGCGCGCGGCAAAAAGAGCGGAGGCGACGAGTGATGAAGGCGATCTGGCTTGCGTGCTGCGCGTGCGGCGATTACGGGCTGTTGCAGCGGGAAGTCGAGGGCCGTGATGCGGGTGCACAGGTGCTTCGCGTGGGTGACCTGGACGGGCTGATTTCCATGGCGCGGGCGTTTCCGTCGCGCCGCGGGGCTGCCATCATCGCGGCGTCTCTGTTTGATATCGAAGATGTGCGCAAGACTGTTGCGCGCCTGACGGCCGAAGGCCGCGTGAGTCGCGTGGTCGTGTTGATAGAAGCGCTCGATCCGTCGGATATCGAGGGACTGTTTCGCGCGGGGGCGACCGAGGTCATCGCTGCGCACAGCATATGCGGCAACGGGCGCGCGGGCGAGGGAGCGGTTGATTCCGATCGGCGCATGACGATTGAGCCCGATGCTTTTGTTGATAGGGAACCCGGGGCGCCTCGCGCTACAAGAGGCCCGCGTGTTGATGATTATGGAAAAGCGGAAGCCGAGCATGGTCGGCGCCCCCGGAACCCCCTTGTATACGATGACGCTGGAGGGCCGGCACAGCATGCTGGCGACTCCCCGGCTGTAGATATGGGATACGTGCACGGCGTGAATCTGGCGGATGAACTCGACGAAGTTGAGGGCTTTGCCGGGTGCGGCGAGTTGTCGCTGATGCAGCATGAGCAGATTGCACAGAACGAGCCTGCCTTGCAGACCGAACAAGCTGCCATGCCGGCTTGGACGCAGCGTGTGGTTGCGGCGGGGGAGACGGGGACGCTGTCGCCGACGCCCGCCCCGCCGCCTCCGATGCCGCCGGCAGACGCTGCCGCTCCGCAGCATCGAGCTCCGGTCATCTGCGCCATTTCGGGTTCGGGCGGTTGCGGCAAGTCGACGATCGTTGCCACCATGGCACACATATCGTCGCTGTTGGGCTTGCGTGCCGCCGTGCTCGACCTGGACCTGATGTTTGGAAACCTTTACGACTTGTTAGGCGTCGATGCTCCGCGCGATATGGCGGCACTTATCGAGCCGTCGGCGGGGGGACGACACCGCGTCGGCGACGGGCGGGCGCCCTCACCGAGCCGGATATCGTAGCCACATCGATGCGCGTGGCGCCGGGCGTTACGCTCTGGGGTCCCGTCGCGGCGCCCGAGCAAGCCGAGCTCATGGCACGTCCGGTGGAGCTATTGCTTGATGTCCTGCGTCGCGAATCCGACGTGGTCTTTATCGATACCTCGGTCTTTTGGGGCGACGCCGTGGCGGCTGCGGTGGCGGCGAGCGACCGTTGCCTGGTCGTTGGCGATGCGGCGGTGTCGTCCGCGACATCGGCATCGCGCGTCATTGAACTGGCAAGTCGAGTAGGTGTGCCGCGCACGCGCATGAGCGCCGTGTTCAACCGGTTCGGTGCGCGCGGGGCAGACGAGGACGTCGCCATGCGCTTTGAGATTGCCTGTGCGTTGAGCTCAAAGATTCGTATCGCCGATGGCGGGCAGGATCTCGCCGCGCTCATGGCGTTTGGGCGCGCTGACGAGGCAGTGGGTCAGACGAGCGCTTTCGCGACCAGCGTGCGCGAGGCCACGCGCGAGATGCTCGTGGAACTGGGGTGCGCCGTCGGCCCTTGGAGCGATATGGTCGCCGACCGTGCAACGCGCACCGAACGCCCGCGTATCCGCCTTCCCTGGTCGCGCGAGGGTGATCAGCGATGAGCCTGCAAACGAGGATTAAGGCTGCCGGCGCTGCAGCGGCTGCAGCGCCTGTAGATGCGGGGCGTCGTCGCGCGGTGAAACGACGCACCAAGCGCGCTGTGATGGACCGCATGGGTTACGACGAAGTGGCGCGTATCAGCGCCTATATCGACCCGGCGCTTGCCCGCTCGGAATTGCGTCCCGCGGTGGAGGCGGCGCTCAATGTTGAGGAACCGACCGATCTCGCGACGTCCGAACGCGAGACCATCATCGACGAGATTTTGGATGACGTGGTGGGCCTGGGGCCGTTGCAGCCGCTCATCGAGGACGACACCGTTACCGAGATCATGATCAACGGCTGCCGCTCGGCCTTCTTTGAACGCGGCGGCGTCTTGTACCCTATCGAGCATGCGTTTGAGGATGATGAGCAGATCCGTGTGCTTATCGACCGCATCATCTCGCCACTTGGCCGCCGTATCGACGAGCGCAGCCCCATCGTCAACGCTCGCCTTAAAACGGGCTATCGCGTCAACGCGGTGATTCCGCCTGTGGCGATTGACGGACCGATTCTCACCATCCGAAAGTTCTCGGACCGCATCTGCTCGCTGGACGAGCTTGTGGGGCTGGGGTCACTGCCGCTTTGGTATGCGCAGCTGCTGTCGTGCGCGGTGTCGCTGCGACAGGACCTGGCGGTTGCGGGAGGCACGGGATCTGGTAAGACCACCCTGCTCAACGCGCTGTCATGCGAGATTTCCACCGGCGAGCGCATCTTGACGATCGAGGACTCTGCCGAGCTCAAGTTTGCGCATCATCCGCACGTGGTGCGCCTAGAGGCGCGCGAGGCTTCAATTGAGGGCGAGGGCGCGGTGACGATCCGCGACCTGGTGACCAATGCCCTGCGCATGCGCCCCGACCGCATCGTGGTGGGCGAGGTGCGCGGTGCCGAGTGCTGCGACATGTTGCAGGCCATGAATACGGGCCACGACGGGTCGCTCACCACACTTCATGCGGGTTCAGAACAGGAGACCGTGGTGCGTCTGACGTTGCTTGCACGTTATGGCATCGATCTGCCGAGCGAGCTCATCGAGGAGCAGATTGCCATGGCGCTCGACGGCATCGTGATGTCCGAGCGCCACGCCGATGGCAGGCGCTTCGTCTCCTCGTATTCGGGGGTGCGTCGCGCCGCGTCGGGCGGCGTAGAGCTCGAGCGCTATGTGACTTTCGATGCCGCCGAGCGCACCTGGGCGCTTGACCGCGAGCCGCCGTTTATCGCAGAAGGCCTGCGGTCGGGGACGCTCACACAAGAGGAGGTGGACGAATGGAGGTCGCTGTGCCCCTCGTCGTAGGGGGTTTGGCAGGGTTTTCTGTTGCGACGGCGTGCGGGGCGGAACCTCGTGTGCCGCAGGTGCCGCCGGCGGAGCTGGCGCGTCAGGCGCTCGAGACGGTGGCAGAGAAGCTGCCGCGTGAGCTGGTGGAAAACGATCTGCTGAAAAAGATCGCCCGTTCGTGGGCATCGCTGGCTCCGGCGCATCGCCTTGGCCTCGTGATTGAAGATGCTTCGGGGCGTTTGGCGTTTCTACTGCTATCGAGCGGTGTCTGCAGCGTTTTACTAACGATGGTGTCGTTATCGCCCCTCGGGTTTGCCTTGGGACTTGTTGCTCCGATTGCCGCTGGCGCCGCTCGGGATGGCTTTGAGAGCCGGCGCGAGCAACACGATGCAGAAGAGGCCATGCCCGAGGCGTTTACCGCACTTTCCATGTCGCTTGCCTCGGGACATTCGCTGGCCCAGGGCATGCGCTTTGTGGGCGCTCATGCGCAAGAACCGGTGCATACCGAGTTTTTGCGGGTGGCGGCGGCGATCGATTGCGGTATCTCGGCGACCGACGCGCTCGATGACTTGCTCGTGCGCATCGACGCCCCCGGTCTTTCGCTTGTGACCTTGGCGCTTAAGGTGTCACAGCGCACCGGCGCTCCGCTTGCCGACTTGCTGTCCGAGGCGTCGAGCATGGTAGGGGAGCGCATTGAGCTCAAGCGCCGCCTGGATGTCAAGACGTCGCAGGCTCGCATGTCGGCGCATATGGTCGCGGCGATGCCGGCGGGCATGTGCGCGGTGTTGGCGCTGCTTTCGGCAGATTTTCGTCGCGGTCTTGCGACGCCTGCCGGTGCGGGCGCTGTGGTGCTGGGTCTCGCCCTCAACGCCGTTGCCCTGGTGGTTATCCGGCGCATTATGAGGGTGGAGCTATGAGCGCCCCAGTTGCAGTTGCGGCTTGCCTGTGCGCCCTGAGTGTATTTATCGCGACGGGTTTGGATCGGGCGGATGCACGCAAGATCGCAGGGGCCTGCAAGCGCGAGGCGGTGCTGGTCGCTGCCGCGGGTCGCTCAGTGGTCGATGCCCTGACCGCGCGAGTGAAGGGCGCGGTTGGAGCGGGCGGCCCGGCGCGAGTTTCGCTCGGCGAAGTGTCCGAGATGATCGATGTTGTGCGCTTGGGTCTTTCGGCCGGTCTTTCGTTTGATGCGGCGCTTGAGATTTTCTGCGCCAACCGCCGGTCAGTGCTGGCTCTTCGCCTTGAGCGGGCCTGCATGGCGTGGCAGGTGGGCGTGGGCACGCGTGAGGACGAGTTGTTGGCCGCCGCGCGCGATCTGGACGTACGAGCGCTCGAGACCTTTGCCATCACGGTGGGGCAGGCGCTCGCCCTGGGTGCCCCACTTGCCGAGACGCTGGCCGCTCAAAGTCGCGAGATCCGTGCGGCTCATCGCGCCGCGGTCGAGCGTGAGATCGAGCGTGCGCCCGTCAAGCTGCTGATCCCCACCGGCACGCTCATCTTGCCGGCGTTGCTTCTGTCCATATTGGGCCCGCTGCTGGGAGCAGGCGGGATGATGTAGGGAGGAATACATGAACACGATGGTCGAAGTTGCTGACAAGGCTTGGAACTGGGCTTTTTGCCGGGCGATCCGCGCTCGCCAGCATGCCAAGGAGCTGTTGCGGGAGGAGAGCGCGCAGGGTACCACCGAGTGCGCCATTTTGGTGGGCGTGCTTGTGGTGATCGCGATTATTGCCATCGTTGCATTTAAAGGCAAGGTCCAAGATCTATGGAACGCTATCAGCGAGGGCATCAACAGTCTGTAGAGGGCGAGCGCCCCATCGGGGTGCTGCTGGTGTTTGCTTGCCTGACCGTGGCGATAGCGGCGGTGCTTTGGGGGCTTAACGCCGCGCGGCAGCAGCGTCCTGGGGCCGCCTTCGATTCGGGCTCAGATTCGGCGGTGGCGACTCAAAAAGATGAGATGCGAGATGCGGACGATTCGGATGTCGCTGTCACGGCGCAAACCTTTCTGCGGACGCTCGACAAGCGGTCTGGCACTGCGACGGATTCGCCTGAGGACAACGCGATTGCGGTCCGGCTTGCATGGTCCGAGGACCGACCGATGACCGAGGCAGCGGCGGATATGTTACGCGCCTACCGCGAGGTGCCAACGGCCCAGCTCGCCCTGAGCGGCTATCTCGATATTAAGGGCAACGTATGGGGCGCCATCGTGCGTGACGGACGCGGCTGGGTCGATATGGTGACGGTTGCCGCGGATACCGGCGATGCTTCGTGTCGTCTGCGCGCCGTGCGCCTGGTCCCGCAAACAATAAGCTCAAAGGAGGGATCGTGAAATGCATGGCGTTCTGCGTGAAGAGGTTGCCCAAGCGACTGTGGAATACGCCATCGTCACGGTGGCGCTGTTATCGATCGTGCTGGCGATCGCGGGGCTTTGGCGTGCTGGCACCGATGGGCGCTTGGCGGCGCTGGTTGAGCGGGCGGCATCCCATGGCGTTGCCTCGACGTCGGTTATCGACGCCGCTGCGGGCGCTAAGGACATTGCGTTGTATTGATATCGCGCGCGAGGACCGGGCGCAGTCTACGGTCGAGGCCGCTTTTTTGCTGCCGACGTTTCTGACGCTCATTCTTCTCGCACTGCAACCGGTGTGCCTGCTCTATGCGCGCGCGGTCATGGAGTCTGCCGCCGCCGAGACCGCGCGGCTCATGACCACGACGACGGCGGAGGACGACGATCTTAAGGAGTTCACCCGCCGCCGGCTTGCCGCGGTGCCCAACGTTTCGATCTTTCATGCCGGCGGGCCGTTGTCGTGGAATATCGAGCTTGGTCGGGCCGGTGCGGGTGGCGTCTCGTCCGTGTCCGTTTCCGGCGAGGTCAGGCCGTTGCCTGTGATCGGTGCGTTTGCGCAGGCTATGGGTGGTACCGCCGAGGGCGGCTACGTTGAGCTCAAGGTCGATGTCTCGTATCAATCACGTCCCGAATGGCTGGAGGGAGATTATGATTCGTGGATTGCTACATGGGATTAAGCGTTTCTGGTCTAGATGCGTTTTGACGCGCCGTCCGAGCTGCCATCGCAAGCGAGGCGGCTTTATGGGCCGCGCCGGTATCGACCTGTTTATCGAAGACGGTGCCTACACCACGCTTTCTTCTGCCGTGGTCATCCTAGTGGTGCTCACGTTGTTGTTTTCGTCGACCGCGGCGATATGGAGCATGTCGCGTGCCGGGGATACCCAGGTGGCGGCCGATAGCGGCGCGCTGGCGGGTGCCAACGTAGTGTCGTCCTATCACACGGCTGCCACGGTGGTTGATGCGAGCATCTTGAGTCTGGGGCTGGCGGGGTTTGCCACAATCGGGACGGGCCTGGTCGCCATCCTCATCCCGGGTGCCGAACCAGTTGCCGGCAATATGGTCGACACCGGGATTGAGATCATTAAAACGCGCAACAAGTTTGCCAAAAGCGCATCGGAAGGCTTACAGAAAATCGAGACGGCTCTGCCGTATCTGATCGCCGCGCGTGCCACGCAGGCGGTGTCGGCGCAGGATACCGATAGTGTGACCTATACCGGTACGGCGCTTGCCGTGCCCAGGACATCCGAGTCTGATTTTGTTGCGCTCGAGGGTTCCGAGATCTCGACCGATGCCATTAAAGATGCGTCGGAAGATCTGGAGCGCGCGGCCGAGGAGCTACAAAAAGCATCGGAGGAGACGGCGAAGGCAAAGGAGCGTGCCTGGCTAGCGGATTGCGGTGGATCGGATAAAGGTTCGGTCGGCAGCTGTTCGTGTATGTGGGAGCGCGCGAAAAGCCTAACGGATCTCTCCGGTGTTCAAAATCCGCATTACGCTTCGAGCGTTACGTGGGAGCCTCAAGTTGCCCTTGATCGCGCGAAGGACTACTACCATTGGCGTCTGACAAATGAGAAGCCCCACGGCTCGAGTGTCGAGATGAGGGCAGAGTCTGCGGCGCGTAAGGCGTTTTATACCTATGCGAGTGCGGAGGTCGATCGGGCATATATAACCGAGAACGGAGACAGGGTTTCCTCCTATATTCCACTGTTGCCGCGCAACTCTGATGAGGTTCGGGCGACGGAGCTCTATACCGATGCGGTGTGGCCGACGAGCGTGAACGATGACAAGGCGTATCTGCATTACGGGACGACCTGCCCTAACTATAAGAAAGGGACGCCGAGCGGATTTGCTTCGGTTGCCGATTACGATGGACAGGATAAATGCAGCAAATGCCATTTTGGCGTTTCGTCGCTTGGTGCTGTTGCGGCGCCTTCAACCTCTATCGAAAACGGCTTCGAGTATCACTTTGACAAGTTTAAAGACGCCCTGGAAGACTACGTCGAATGCCGCAACAAAGAGCTCGAGCTCGAACGTCAGACCGAAGACGAGACCGACCGTGCGAGCAATGCGTTTGACCAGGCCATCAAAGCGCTTTCGGGCGAGCGTCCGCGTATCGCTCCGCCCGGTCGCAACGGCGTAGTTGCCCTTGCGGTTTCGGGTGCCATCTCGAGCCCCGATGAGCTCAACTCTTCGTTTAGCACGGCAGTCAGGCTCGGCGATCGCGGTGCTATCTCTGCCGCGGTGTTGGCACCCGATGAGGCGACGGCGCAAAACAACGTGCTTTCGCGATTTTTCTCGACATTGAAGGAACGCTCGGGCGGCGTTGCCGGCGTGCTCGACGGCGTCATGGATGTTTGGGGACGGCTGCTCGTAGGATACGGTGATATCCAAGGTTCGGCCGACGAACTTATGGACGAGATGATTAAAGGCCTAGGAGGGGGCAGCGGCGCGTTGGGTTCCATCGCATCGTGGCTCGGCGATACCGTTTCGGCGTCCATGGCGGCGTTGGGTCTGGAACCGTGCGACTTGCGCCTGCGAAAGCCAGTGCTGACCGATTCCGCCAACGTCATTAAGAGCCCGGGGTCTGACATTGCTGGTCTCTCTCAAGCGCAAGACAAGCTGCGAAGTATTCCGTTGGGCGTGACCGATCCCAAGGCGCTTTGCGAGGCGTTGGAATATCAAGTCGAACGCACCATTAGCGGTACGGTGTTCACGCTTGCGGAGATTCCTCTGCCCGGCGGCGGCTCCATCCCACTCACCGTCGATGTTGCCACGCTGGTTGGCGCTCTGGGCGGTGGGTCGTAATGAGTATCCGCATGCGTCTGCGCGAGGAGCGCGCCCAAGCGACGGTGGAGATGGCGGTGGTTACGCCCGTTTTGCTGGTGCTGGCACTCATCGTGTACAATGTCATGATCTTTGCCAGCGCTGTCGCGCGCTTCGACCGCGTGGTACCCGACATCGTGTTGGCGCACGCCGTGGCGTCGGAGGGGGAGGGCGACGAAAGCTCTGCCGATGCCTCGGCGACGGTTCAGACTCAAATTCTGAATGCCATGGAAGGCTATGACTTGCGGATCGAAGTGTCGAGCGAGCAAGGCGCGAAGGCATCGGATGGTGGCCTGCTCTCCCTATCCGGTACGTTTAGGACCTACACCTGCACCATGCACTATGAGCCGTGGCCGACTTCTCTCAGCATCGCTGGCGTTTCGCTGGGGGCGCCGACAACGTTGTCGCACGAGCGCGCGGTGACGGTCGATCCATGGCGTCCGGGGGTGGTCATGTGACCGCGGTCTCGTCCTACATCGCCTACGCGCGGGCACTCAACAGGCTGGGTTGGACGCCGGCCGAGTTTGCGGTGGCGGAGTCGTTTGTCGTGCGCCTGCGCGGCATGCTGGGACGGCGTCCGGTTGCCGCCAACGGCCTGCCGCTCGTCATGGCGTTTCCACGCTGCTCTTCGGTCCATACGTGTTTTATGGCCTATCCCATCGACATCGCCTTCATCGATGCGCGCGGCTATGTCCTCGTATGCTACGAAAACGTACGTCCCTGGCGTATGTGCTCCTGCCCCGGCGCCTGGGCCGTACTAGAGCGCCCTTCAATCATTGTTTCGACCCCTGCTCTCCAACGCGTGCCGGCTTAAGGGACTGAGCGAAAAACTTCTTGCTGCCGGCTGATGCCTCTGACGTGCCGATTTATAGAACCGAGGCTGTGCTCAAAAACTTTTTTAAAATTCTCGGTTGACCGGAACGCGTCCTTGGTTATACTAATCAAGCCTTGAAACAAGGCACACCTCAAATGGCTGGGTAGCTCAGTTGGTAGAGCAGAGGACTGAAAATCCTCGTGTCAGGGGTTCGATTCCCTTCCCCGCCACCTTGAATTGACTAGGACCTCTGCAAAGGGGTCCTTTTCTTTTATGCAGCCCCCACATGGAATCGAACCCCGTGAGGGCGCGGAGCTGAGGAAACGCGATAGCGTTTGCCAGCGCAGCTCGCAAGGCGCGCAAGCGCCGCAGCGGTCCGTCCGCGCAGCGCGCGGACGCGATTCCCTTCCCCGCCACCTTGAATTGACTAGGACCTCTGCAAAGGGGTCCTTTTTCTTTTTTTGTGGGGTTCCGCGGAAAATGCATCCCATTATTTTGACCCAGAGCGGGATGCGCTTTCCGGCGCTTACTTCCGACGTGCGTGCACATCTCGTCGCACCATCCCGAGCCCGCCTGTTCCCAGATATTCCTCTCACTTTCGCGTCACTTTACAGACCGTTCGGTCGCCTGTCTGCATGCGCGGGTATACTCAAATCGATAGATATGTCATGCAAGAGCGATGCGGGCTTAGCCCGTATGATTCAAAAGGGGGCAGTGATGGAGAGGATACTCGGCGTTAATCTCTCTGGCTGGTTTATTCCCGAGCCTTGGGTGACCCCGTCGCTATACGCGGCGACCGGTGCATCCAACGCGGCCGAGCTGCAGGAGGCCATGGGCACCGCCGCCTATAACGAGCGCATGCGCCGTCATTACGAGACGTTTGTGAGCGAGGACGATTTCCGTCGCATGGCGCAGATCGGCCTCAACGCCGTGCGTCTGCCGGTGCCCTGGTATGCCTTTGGCTCGCAGGAGTCCGATGCGTCCTACATCTCGGTTGTCGACTACATCGACCGTGCAATTGAGTGGGCTGCCAAGTACAACATCCGCGTGCTGCTCGATCTGGCAACTGTGCCCGGTGGCCAGGGCGATTCCAACGATTCGCCCACCACGCCGGAGGCTGTCGCCGAGTGGCATTCGTCCACTAACGGCCGCCATGTCGCACTCGACGTGCTCGAGCGCTTGGCCGAGCGTTACGGCGAGGCCGAGAGCCTGCTGGGCATTGAGCTGCTGGATACGCCGCAGATGAGTGTCCGCAAGAGTCTCTTTGCCATGACGGATGGCATTCCGGCTCACTACCTGCGCAATTTCTATCGCGATGCCTATGAGCTCGTCCGTTCATATATGCCCGAGGATAAGATCGTCGTCTTCTCGTCGTCGGGGCATCCCAGCGAGTGGAAGCATTTTATGCGCGGCGCCAAGTACAAGAACGTCTACATGGACCTTCACCTGTACCATTACCGCGACGAGTATGCGCTCGACATCACGAGCCCCCGCGGGCTGACGACGGCGATTTCGCGCAACAAGCGCGAGCTTAAAGAAGCGATTTCGACTGGGTTCCCCGTGCTGGTGGGCGAATGGTCGGGCGCGGCGATCTTTGCCAACTCGTCGGTTACGCCCGAGGGCCGCAATGCCTACGAGCGCGTGTTTATCGCCAACCAGCTGGCTTCGTTTGCGCCGGCTGCCGGCTGGTTCTTCCAAACGTGGAAGACCGAGAAGCGCATTGCAGCATGGGACGCCCGCGCGGCGCTCGGTACGCTCGAGCGCGGCATGATTGAATAGGTTGATATGACGCAAAACAGCGCCCATACGGGCAAACTCTATGTGGTCGGCACGCCCATCGGCAACCTGGGCGACCTGTCCCCGCGCATCGGCGAGGCCTTTGCCGCTGCCGATGTCATCTGCTGCGAAGACACGCGTGTGACGTCAAAGCTGCTGATGCACCTGGGCATTTCAAAGCCGCTTGTCCGTTGCGACGAGAATGTGATCGCCAGCCGCGCCGCCGGCCTGGTCGACCGCCTGCTGGCGGGGGAGACCCTCGCCTTTGCCTCGGACGCCGGCATGCCGAGCGTGTCCGATCCCGGCCAGGCGCTGGTCGAGGCGGCGCGTGAGGCCGATGTGCCCGTCGAAGTTATTCCCGGGCCTTCTGCTTGCGTCACGGCGCTCGTTTCGTCCGGCATTCCCTGCGAGCATTTTTTCTTCGAGGGCTTTTTGGGCCGAAAGCACGGCGACCGCGTGCGCCGTTTACAGCGCCTTGCCGTGGTGCCCGGCGCACTCATCTTCTACGAGTCTCCACATCGCATCGTGGCGACGCTCGAGGCCGTGGCGGAGGTCTTTCCCCAGCGTGAGGTTGCCGTCTGCCGCGAACTCACCAAGCTGCACGAGGAGGTCTTGCGCGGGCCCGCCGCCCAGCTTGCCGAGGAGCTGTGTGCTCGCGGCGAGGTAAAGGGCGAGATTGCGCTGGTCATCGCGCCGCCGAGCGAGGACGAAGAGGCCGGTATCGCGCCGGTTGGCGCCGCGGCAGCGGATCCCGACGAGGCCCTGCGCGAGGATATCCGCGCCGCGCTCGAGGAGGGGGAGCCCGCGTCTGCGGTGGCCAAGCGCCTGTCTCAGAAGTATTCGCGCCGCAAGCGCGATGTCTATGCCATGGTGCTCGATATGCAATAGATGGAGGATATCCAGCCCTTGCGCTAGAATCATCCTCTGTATGCAACGTTTTTCTGGAGGACAAACCCCATGGATCAAAGCAAGCCTTCGTTCTTTATCACGACGCCCATCTACTACGTCAACGCCGATCCGCACCTGGGCACGGCTTATTCCACCATCATCGCCGACGTTCAGGCTCGCTATCGCCGTTCCGCCGGCTATAACGTCAAGTTCCTGACCGGCATGGACGAGCACGGCGAGAAGGTCGCCGAGGCCGCAGCCAAGCACAACATGACGCCGCAGGAGTGGACCGATAGCCAGGCCCCGCACTTCAAGGAGCTTTGGAGCAAGCTCGAGATTTCCAACGACGACTTCATCCGCACCACCGAGCCGCGCCAACATCATGCCGTGCAGTACCTGTGGGAGCGCATGAAGGAGTCCGGCTACCTGTATAAGGGCAGCTACGACGGCTGGTATTGCGTGCCTGACGAGACCTACTTTACCGATACGCAGGTCCAGAAGGGCGACGAGGAGTACGGCAGCGTCGGCCAGCACCTGTGCCCCGACTGCCACCGTCCGCTTGAGCGCGTGCAGGAGGAGTCCTACTTCTTCAAGCTTTCCGCCTTCCAGGACAAGCTGCTTAAGCTCTATGACGAGCATCCCGACTTTGTCGAGCCTGCGTTCCGCATGAACGAGGTTCGCAACTTTGTCGAGGGCGGCCTTAACGACCTTTCCGTGAGCCGTACGAGCTTTGACTGGGGCATTCAGGTCCCGTTTGACGAGGGTCACGTGACCTACGTGTGGTTCGATGCGCTGCTCAACTATATGACGGCCGTCGGCTACGGTGTCGACACCGACGAGGCGCGTGCCGAGCTGGCCTATCGCTGGCCCGCGCAGTTCCACATCGTGGGCAAGGACATCATCCGCTTCCACTGCGTCATTTGGCCTGCCATGCTCATGGCCATCGGCGAGGCCCTGCCCGAGCACGTCTTTGCCCACGGCTTCCTGACCGTGCGCAATGCCGAGACCGGCAAGGCCGAGAAGATGTCCAAGAGCCGCGGCAACGCCATCGCTCCGCAGGACGTTATCGACATGCTGGGCGTCGAGGGCTATCGCTACTACTTCATGACCGACGTCGTCCCCGGCACCGACGGTGCCATCAGCTTCGACCGCATGGAGCAGGTCTACAACGCCGACCTGGCCAACAGCTGGGGCAACCTCATCTCGCGTTCGCTCAACATGAGCGGCAAGTATTTTGACGGTTGCGCGCCCGCCAAGCCCGCATCGTTCGATGCGTTCGACAACCCGCTGGCAAAGATCGCCGATGGTCTGGTCGAGCGCTACATGGCCAAGATGGACGTGCTCGATTACGGTGGAGCCAAGGACGACGTCATGGAGCTCATCCACGCCGCCAACCACTACATCGAGGACTCCGAGCCTTGGGCACTTGCCAAGGACGAGGCCAAGGCTGACGAGCTGGCGTTTGTGATCTACAACCTGCTCGAGGCCATCCGCATTGCCGCTCACCTGCTGATGCCGCTCATGCCCCAGACTTCTGCCGAGGCTCTGCGCCGCCTGTCCTGCGAGGACGAGGCCGCGAGCGACGACCTCAAGGGCATTTGCGCTTGGGGCCTGCTTGCTGGTGGTCAGCCCGTCGAGAAGGGCGATCCGCTGTTCCCGCGTCTGGGCTAAGACGCCGCGCGCCATATCGGCAATTTGCTGTTTAGATGTAAGGGCATGGCCGCAACGGTCCATGCCCTTTTGCTTTACGATGCAGCCACCATGTTAAGGAGGCAACCATGACAACTTCGCCTTTGGCAAACCCCACGGCAACCAGGGAGCTGCTGGAGGAGTTTGGCCTTGCGACCAAGCATCGCTTGGGCCAGAACTTCCTAATTGACAACCATGTGATCGAGCGTATTTGCGAGCTTGCCGAGCTTGCGGGCGATGAGCGCGTGCTCGAGGTTGGCCCAGGTGTTGGCACGCTCACGCTTGCGCTGCTGCAGGAGGCATCGTGCGTTACGTCGATCGAGGCCGATCCCGAGCTTGAGCCGGTGCTTGACGCCCACGCCGCCGACTATGCCAACTTCCGCTTTATCATGGGTGACGCGCTCAAGGTGACGCCGGGGCAGATTGAGCAGGCTGCAGGCGGTGAGCCAACGGTATTTGTTGCGAACCTGCCCTATAACGTGGCGGCGACGATCATCCTGCAGTTCTTCCAGACGATGCCCGCGCTCAAGCGCGCCGTCGTCATGGTTCAAAAGGAGGTTGCCGATCGCATTGCCGCAACGCCGGGCAACAAGACCTATGGCGGCTATACGGCAAAGCTCGGCCTGTATGCGCAGGTGACGGGTCGTTTTGAGGTGCCGCCGCGTTGCTTTATGCCGGCGCCGCACGTGGACTCGGCCGTCGTGCGTATCGACCGTGTTGACGGCGTGGTGCCCGAAGGGCTCGATCGCGACTTTGTGGCTCGCGTGATTGATGCTGCATTTGCCCAGCGTCGCAAGACCATCCGCAATTCCATGAGCGCCAACGGCTTTGCCAAGGACGTGCTCGATGCCGCCTTTGAGGCTTGCGGTATCGCACCCACCACGCGCGCCGAGACGCTTGATGTTGCCGACTTTGTCCGTCTGGCCCAGGAGCTAATACATGATGCCTAATGCCGAACGTGTGACGTTTACCAAGAAAAAGAAGACGGTTGCTTGTCCCGTGCCCTTGGCACCGCTTGCCGACACGCATGCGCATCTACTTTCGTTCTGGGGCAAGGATGTGCCTGAGACGCTCGTGCGTGCCAAGGCGGCAGGCGTCGACCTGTTGGTGACGATGCTCGACCCCATCGCTGACAAACGCAGCGTGACGGACTATAGCGACTGGCTCGTGCGCGAAATTCTGCCGATGCAGGATATCCCGCAGATCAAGTATCTTGCCGGCGTGCATCCGTATGGCGCACCGGACTATACCGACGACGTTCACGCACAGGTCGTTGCCGCGCTCGATGATTCCTTATGCGCCGGTATTGGCGAAATCGGCCTGGACTACCACATGGACTATGACGACGATATCGCGCCGGCACCCCATAACGTGCAGATTGACTGCATGGCGCGCCAGCTCGAGCTTGCCGTGTGCCGTAATGTGCCGGTGGAGCTACATCTGCGCCACGAGGACACGGACCATGAGCGCACCTCGCACGTTGATGCGTACAACGTGCTTCGTGAGGTGGGCGTGCCCCAGGCCGGTTGTGTGCTGCACTGCTTTGGCGAGGACCGCGCCACGATGGAGCGCTTTGTGGACCTGGGCTGCTATATCGCCTATGGCGGCGCGGCCACCTTTAAGCGCAACGACGACGTGCGCGAGGCTTTCGCGGCAACCCCGCTCGACCGCATTTTGTTCGAGACGGACTGCCCGTACATGGCGCCGGAGCCCATTCGCGGTCTTGAGTGCGAGCCCGCAATGATCTCCATCACGGCAAATGCGCTGGTCAATGACCGTGTCGACCGTATGGGGGAGAGCGCCGAAGCAATCGCTCAAGCCGCTTGGGATAACGCCCGCAAACTTTTTCTATAAGCGGCTGCCAAGAGGCTGACAAAACTGGTCTATTACCTGATTTTTGCCTGTTCTTAAGCTTACGACGGGGCGTTTCTATTAATAAGTGCCTACGGTTCGCGTCATGTCCCCGCATCTTCGCGCAAGCATACGACAAGCGATTGTCGTTGATCGAAAAACGGCTTGTCCACAACCCTAATATCTACCACGTCATCGCCGGACGGGACAAACAGAACCCCCAGTCCCTCCGGTGCATTCTTGAGCTGTAAGGAGAAGATTGTGGCAGATATCAAGGACAAGCAAATTTCCCGTCGATCCTTCTTGGGTCTTTTTGGCGCAAGCGCTGTGACGCTCGGCCTCGGTCTCGTCGGTTGCGGCAGCGTCGCCGGTAAGGGTGGTGCGGCGACCGCTGGCTCGGATGCTGCTTCCATCGATAAACTCACTATGGTCTGGTTGCCCAATGAGTCCAGCTCCGAGTTCGACGCGGGCCGAGAGGAGTTTGGCAAAGTCCTCGAGAAGTATGCCGGCGTCAAGGTCGAGCTCATGACCACCACCGACTACAACGTTGCTATCGAGGCCATCGCTTCCGGCAAGGCCCAGCTGGCCAACATGGGTGCCGAGGGCTTCATTCAGGCGCAGAAGAAGAACAGCAAGGTGCTTCCTCTCGTGACCACCTCCGACACCGACGGCAAGCTCGACGGCGCTAAGTACTACAGCCGCATCTGCGTGCCCGAGGCCGAGATGAGCACCTATGCGGATAGCGCCGAGGAGACCGGCTATTCCATCAAGAACATCAAGGGCAAGCGTATGAGCTTTGTCTCCGCCACCTCCACCTCCGGCTTCAAGGTTCCCTGCAATGCCATCATGAAGGCGTTCCCGGACGATGTGAAGTCTGCCGACGAGCTTAGCACCCCGGGCTTCTTCTCCCAGGTGCTCTTTGGCAACTCCCACCCCGGTTCTGCCGTCAACTTGCTGCAGGGGGATGCCGACGTCGCCGCTTTTGACGATGTCGACGTCGACACCTACCTTGACGTTCCCGAGGGCGAGCGCGACGCCGTGAATGCTGCCGGTTCCGTCTACTCCGTCAAGGCCGACGCTCCCCAGCCCTTCGACCGCGTCCAGGGCAAGAAGTTCGGCATCATCCAGTCCACACCGGTCCTCAACGGTCCCATCGCCGTCAATACCGAGAAGGTTCCTCAGGAAATCATCGACAAGCTCGTCAAGGGACTGACCTCCAAGGAGACCTCTGAGGACGAGCTGCTCTTTGCCCCTGAGGATAAAGAGGACACCGGTGCCGTTTGGAGCTTGGGCGACACTGCTGGCTTCATTGCGGTCGAGGACTCCTGGTACGACCCCATTCGTGCGCTTGACTAATACATGTCCCTGCACGTGTGCGTGTAGATGAGCGGCATCGCGTAGACGATTCGCCGCTGCCAAAACGGGCCGGACGCGAATGTCTGCGTCCGGCCTCGACGTTGATGGGAGGGCATGGGAATGCCACAGAACGCACAGCCTCTTTTGCAGGTGAGCGGTTTGACCAAAAGCTATGAGGGCAAACGAGGGTCTCAAGAACAGCACCACGCGCTTTCGGGTGTGGATTTTACCTGCGGCGAGGGAGAGTTCGTTACGGTGATCGGCCCTTCGGGCGCCGGCAAGTCGACCTTTTTGCGCTGTATCAATCGCCTTATCGAGCCCACGGAGGGTTCGGTTGTTTTTAACGGCCAGGACATCACGCATCTGCGCCGCAACAAGCTGCGCGGCGTGCGCACGCAGATCGCCATGATCTTCCAGAACTACAATCTGGTGTATCGTCTCACGGCTATTCAAAACGTGCTGCATGGTCGCCTGGGCTACAAGGGGGCTGTGGCTGGATCGTTGGGCCTGTACAGCGAGGGTGAGAAACTCCGTGCGTTCGAGCTGCTTGACGAGGTTGGCCTGGGCGAGTTCGCCTATCGTCGCGCCGACCAGCTTTCGGGCGGCCAGAAGCAGCGCGTGGGTATTGCCCGTGCGCTCATTCAAGACCCGCGCATCATCCTGTGCGACGAGCCGATTGCGAGCCTTGACCCCAAAAGCAGCCGTGCTGTTATGGAACACCTGCGCCGCGTAACTCGTCAACATGGCATTACCTGTATCGTCAACCTGCATCAGGTGGATATGGCGCTTGAGTTCTCCGACCGTATCGTGGGCCTGCGTGCGGGCGAGAAGGTGTTCGAGGGCGCCCCTGCCGAGCTCACGCCCCAGACGATCGCCACCATTTACGGTGACGACGAAGAAGGCCGTATTTGCGTTCCTCTTGCCGAGCCGATCGTCGGCTCGGCGCTTGCATCCGTTGGTATGGCCTCTGCTGCTCCTTCTGGAGCCTTGCAATGAACGCGGGGGAGTGCGGCGCCATGTCCACAGGCTCTTTTAGCAATGTGAAAGCGGGGAAAGCCCCCGATTTGGGCTGGTTTAGACGGCGTCAGCTTCGCACGCTCGCAGCGGTCGCGGCCATTGTCTTGGTTGCCGAGGGGGCATCGCTTGTCAGCGACTTCAGCTTTGGATATGCCCTGGGTTCGGTACCTGCTGCTCTTGCATGGATGCTGCAGAACTTTTGCCCCACGGCATCGTCGTTGGGACAGCTGGGCATGATTGCCGCGCAGGTGGTTTCGACGGTGTTCGATTCCATCGCCGCTACGATGCTCGCGGCCTTGCTGGGTATCGTTCTTGCGGTACTGGGCTGCTCGAGCGTCGGTGCCGAAAACGGCATCGTGCGCGGTGTCATTCGCATCTTCGCTAATATCTTTCGCAATGTTCCCATGATCGCATGGGCGCTGCTGTTGCTCCTTTCGTTCAAGCAAAACGAGTTCACGGGCTTCCTCGCGCTCTTTTTGGCGACGTTTGGCCAGATCACGCGCTTTTTTCTGGACACGCTCGACGAAATTCCTTGCGGTCCCATCGAGGCGTTGCGCAGCTGCGGAGCAAGCTTTTGGCAGATTGTCTTTCAGGCGGGTCTGCCGCTTGCCGTGGCGGAGCTTATGAGCTGGACGCTCTATATGGTCGAGACCAATATTCGCGAGGCCACGTTGGTGGGCCTGCTTACCGGTACGGGTATCGGCTTTGCCTTTAACCTGTACTACGCGTCTTTTCGCTATGACTGCGCCGGCCTCGTGATTCTCGTGACCATTGTTTTGGTGCTCGTGGTCGAGGCGATTTCCAACGCAGCAAGAAGGTCGATGATCTAATGGATACTTTTGAGCTGACTCCCGCCACGGCCGATGCGATCGAGCGTTCGCACGCTGGGCATATTCGTCTCGTGTCTCGCCGGGGGCGCAACTATTCTGTCGTACTTACACTGGGCATTCTGTGCCTCTTGACGGTCATAACGTTTGTGCGTATGGATTTTGGCACGGTTGACCTTGACCGCGCTGTTGCCCAAACCTGGTCTGACTTTTGCGCCATGATGTTTCAGCCAGCGCTGGATCCGCCGCTTGGAGCCGCGCATTTTACGTGGTCAAAGGTTGCCGAGAGCACACTGGTGACCATCGCGGTCACCGTGCTGTGCACCATCATCTCGGCCATCATCTCGTTTTTCTTGGCGCTGGCGGCATCCGAGAACCTCTCGAGTCCACTCGTTTCCAACGTGGTTAAAGGGTTTGTTGCCGTTATTCGAGCGATCCCGACGATCCTGTGGGTGCTCGTTTTCACCGTGGCCATCGGCCTTGGATCCGAGGCAGCGGTGCTGGGGATTTCCTTCCACTCCATCGCCTACCTCACCAAGAGCTATTCCGAATCGTTCGAAGAAATCGATGTCAATGTGATCGAGGCGCTCTCCGCGAGTGGCGCGAGCTTCTGGCAGATCGTGTTCCAGGCTATCTGTCCGGCAACCATTACCAAGCTGCTCTCGTGGACATTCATTCGCTTTGAGATCAATTTCGCCAACGCGGTGGCCGTGGGCGCCTTCGCGGGCGCGGGCGGTATCGGCTTCCAGCTGTATCAGGCGGGCAACTACTACTACAACCTGCACGAAGTCGGCGTGATTGTCTACGTGTGCCTGGCGGTGTCCTTTGCGCTCGAATACATTTCGGTTCGCCTGCGCCGCCGCTACATCATCGATTCCGATAACTAAGGAAAGATTTGCATGCTAACAAGAAGAGAGAGAACCGAGGTTCTGGTTGAGGGCGGCCCTGCGCTTGCGCTCGAACTCGAGAGGCTGGTCGAGGCCGAGCTGTCGCCTGAAGATATCGTACCTGCGCATCAGGGGCTTGTGATGACTCAGGTGCGCGAGACGGCTCGCAATACCCGTTTTTACTTGACCGAGGTGCTTGTTACCGAGAGCCGCGTGCGCATTGGTGATGCTGATGGTCTGGGTGTGCTTATGGGAGCCGACGCCGCGCACGCTCGCGCGCTTGCGGTGATTGATGCCGCTTATGCAATGGATCCGGCGCCGGTCTGCCTGGCGGAACTTGAGCGCCGCGTCGAGGAGGCGCGTGCTGCCATGTTTGAGCGCACGGCTGCGCAGGATGCTCGCACCTATGTGTCGCGTGTCGAGTTCGATGAGATGTCTGGCCAGGACATGAGTGTTCAGGCGGTGGTCAAATGAACGAGCAGGATGAGGTTTTCGATCGCGACCCGTTCCTTGACGAGCGCGCCTTTGAGCTGCAGGGAACGTTTCGTACGGTTCTGGATTGCATGGCGCGCCCCGGCGAAGTTTGCCGCCTCTCCATTACGGACGCCTATGGGGCGGAGGCTGAGCGTTGCGGGCTATTCCCCGCGACGTTGATGCTGGCGGACATGCTGCTCGATAGCGGTACGACTTTTTGCATGGCGACTACGGGCTTTGTGCGCGCTGCCCGGCAGATTGCGAGCCGAACGCACGTGACTCCTGCGGCGCCGAGCGAAGCTGCGTGCGTGATCGTTCCGGAGGCTTTTCGGGATGAGGGCGCGGCGAGTGCAATCGCTGCGCTTACGGCAGGGACGCTTGAACAGCCGCATCGCGGCGCGACGGCTATCGTCGAGTGCTCGGTGCTCCTGGGGCTGGACGCGCAGGGTTTGCGCGTCGGCTCCGCTTCGCACGCGTGTGACAAGAGCTCCTGGGAGCTCACTGGCCCCGGCGTTGACGGCACTTCGCACTTCTCGTGCGATCGCGGCGACGTCTTGCGCTCGCGTATCGCGCGCCTGGACGAGTTCCCCTGCGGTATCGACTTGATGTTTGTGGACGGGTTTGGTCATATCGTTTCCGTTCCCCGTTCTAGCGCTTGCAGGGAGGTTGAATCATGGGATATGTAGCTGTCTCCGGTGGCGAACAGGCAATTGCCTCGTCGCTTGAGTTGCTTGAGTGCGAGCGTGTTGCGGGCGGCCGTGCGCTCGATCCTGCGCTCATCATCGAGAGCATGCCGCGCGCAGTCGAGCAGGTGCAGTCCGAGGGTTCCGTTTGGGCTCCCGAGGTTGCTGCGATTGCTCTCAAGCAGGCGTCGGGTTCTATCGAGGAAGCCGTCTTTTTGGTGCGCGCCTACCGTTCCACCCTCGAGCGCCTCTATACTTCGCGCGTGATCGATACGGGCGAGATGCGCGTTTCGCGTCGTATCTCCGCTGCGTTCAAGGATATCGAGGGCGGACAGATTCTGGGAGCAACACGCGATTACAGTCATCGCCTTATCAATTTTGATCTAAGCGAAGAGACCGACGCCGATGTTCGTGCCGCGCGTGCTGCCATCGATGAGCGTCTGGATGAAGCGTCCAAGGCATTTTACGCTGTGGCCGAGACCACGCCTCTCGACCGCGTTCCCAAGGTGTGCGATTACCTGCGCCAGATCGGTATGATCCGCCCCGTTGCTATCGATGACACCGAACCCGTCGATATCACCAAGACCCCGCTTTTCACGCCGGCGCCGCGCAGCGTTATCCTGCAGGCCCTCTCGCGTGGTCTCACACAGGCGGTTGTCGCCATCGGGTACGCTGCCATTCGAGGCTTTGGCATTTCCCATCCCACGGTGGGCGAGCTTCGCCGCGGCAGCGTGCCGGTGACGATTGATGCCCCCGGAACCGACCCCGCCCAGGCTTCTGCCGACGACGTGTACTATCTGGGGGCACTTCCGGTCTGTGAGGTCGAAAGCCTGATCGCCGACGACGAGGTGACCGAGACGGGCGAGCATGTGAACGCGCTCGATGTGGGTTACGGCCTCGTTACCGGCAGCGACGAGAGCAAGGCTATCGCCATGAGCGTCCTCGACCATTCGCTGCGCGTCGACGACGTTCGCTATCCCACGCAGGATCAGGAGTTCGTGCTCTATCACATCGACGGCGTGGAAGCCACGGGCTTTATCAGCCATCTTAAGCTGCCGCACTACGTGACGTTCCAGAGCAAGCTCGATGCAGCCCTGCGCTCTATGAATCATGCCGAGGGACAGAAGGAGGACGGTTCTCGTGCAGCGCAACTATAACTTTGCCTTTTTGGACGAGGGCTCCAAGCGCGAGATTCGCCGCGCCATCTTGAAGGCCGTCGCCATTCCCGGATACCAGGTGCCGTTTGCGAGCCGCGAGATGCCCATCGGCCGCGGATGGGGTACGGGTGGCCTGCAGGTCACGTTGTCGTGCATCGGCCCCGATGACGTGCTCAAGGTAATCGACCAGGGCTCGGACGCGAGCGTCAATGCCGTGTCCATTCGCAGCCTCGTGCATGAGACTACCGGCGTCGAGACCACTACGTCCACGGCGGACGCGACGCTCATCCAGAGCCGTCACCGTATCCCTGAGCGTCCGTTGCGGCGCGATCAACTCATGGTGCTGCAGGTTCCCACGCCAGAGCCCCTGCGCACCTACGAGGCGCGCGAAAGCGTAACGCGCCGTCTGCACGCCGAAGCTGAGTACACCGGTGCATATCTGGAGCTTTTTGAGCAGATTGTGCGCTATGGCTCCACGACCACCGGTGCCGACCATCCCGTGATGGTGCGGGATCGCTACGTTATGGCGCCGAGTCCCATTCCGCGTTTCGATAACCCCAAGCTCAACGATGCCGAGAATCTCTTTTTGTTTGGAGCGGGGCGCGAGAAGAAGATCTACGCCGTGCCGCCGCATACCAAGGTCGAATCGCTCGCCTTCGAAGACCATCCCTTTGTGCGTGAGGATTTTGAAGGCAAGCGCTGCTGCATCTGTGGGGCGACGGGTGTCTATATGACTCAAACCATCGATCCCGTTACGGGCAAGAAGGCGTGGCAGTGCTCCGATACCGATTATTGCGCAGAGCGTCTCGAGGAGGGCGGAAGTGATGAGTAAAGGCACGACGATGCTTCCCGCTACGGTTCATCATGAATTTAAGGATGAGGCTCCGGCTTTGTCCGTTCGCCATCTGGCCAAGCGCTTTGGCGCGGGCTGCGACTACTGTCGCGACCCGCATGCCCAACTCGAGCGCAACATCTGCCCCGTGTGCGGCACGGTGCACGCGGTACGCGACATCTCGCTCGAGGTGCATCGCGGCGAGATTTTGGGCATCGTGGGCGAGTCCGGCTCGGGTAAGTCGACGCTCATGCAGTGCCTCTATTTCGACCAGGAGCCCACGGCGGGCGACATGCGCGTTGCCGCATACGACGAGGGCCGGGGCAACTGCTTTGACCTTTCGCGTCAGCAAAAACGCCTTATCCGCGACGAGATCTTCGGCATGGTCTACCAAAATCCCTACCTGGGCCTGCGCATGAACTTCTCGAGCCTTTCCAATATCGCCGAGAAGCAGATCGCTGCCGGTATCCGAGACGTTTCCTCCATGGTCGATCGCGGTCGCGAGCTGCTCGATCGCGTGAACATCCCCTTGCGGCGTGAACAGGATCCGCCGCGCGCGTTTTCGGGCGGTATGCAGCAGCGCGTGCAGATTGCCAAGGCACTTTCCAACCGTCCTCCGCTGCTGTTCTTGGATGAGGTCACCACCGGTTTGGACCTTTCGGTTCAGGCGCGCGTGCTCGACCTGATTTTGTCGCTGCGACGTGACCTGGGGGTGTCGATGGTCGTGGTGAGCCATGACTTAGGCGTGATTCGCCTGCTTGCCGACCGCACTATCGTCATGCTTGACGGGCAGGTTATCGAGCATGGCCTGACCGACCAGATCATGCAGGACCCGCAACACGCTTACACCCAAGAACTCGTCTATTCGCTTCTTTAGGAGGCTCGCCGATGTACGTCATCCGCAACGGAATCATTGTTCAACCCGACCGCCTGCTCTTTGGCTACGAGCTTGTGGTCGAAGACGACAGGATCGCCGCAATTCAGCGCCAAGGCAAATTCGATGCGACCGCCGCGGGAGCCGGCGTTATCGACGCTCATGGTGGCTATGTCACGCCTGGTCTTGTGGATATCCATTCCGACTATATCGAGACCGTTATCTCGCCGCGCCCGACGGTGCTCATGGACTTCTCGACGGCATTGTTCGAGGCCGAGCGTGAGCTCATCGCCCATGGCATCACCACAATGTATCACTCGCTTTCGGCATATGCGCAGGACATCATGGATGCCAAGCCGGTCCGGCGCTGGGAGAACACCGAGAAAATCATGGCGCTTATCGCCGGCTGCAAACGCACCGAGGGGCGAAACGCCCATCTGATTCGTCATCGCCTGCACCTGCGTCTTGAGGTCGATAACGTCAATCTGGTTGAGCAAGTTGAGGGGCATTTGCGCTCGGGCGAGGTGGACGAGCTTTCATTTATGGACCACACTCCCGGCCAGGGTCAATATCGCGATATCGAGATCTGGCGCAAGAGCGTTCGTGGCGATCATGAGCTGAGTGATGAAGAAGCGGCACAGATCGTTGCCGCTCAGCAGGCGGCGCCCAAGCTTTCCTTTGAGCAGCTCAAATATCTTGCCGATGTTGCCTGCGAAAACGGCATTGCGCTGGCGAGCCACGATGACGATTCGGTCGAGCATCTGGACCTTATGCGTGAGCTCGGCTGCACGATCTCTGAGTTCCCGGTGAGTTTAGAGGTGGCGCGCGCTGCTCGCGAGCGTGGCATGTCGACCGTCATGGGAACACCCAACATCTTGCTGGGAAAGAGCCATTCGGGCAATCTTTCGGCGCGCGACGCCGTGTCCAACGGAGTGGCGAGCGTGCTGTGCTCCGATTACTATCCCACGGCAATGCTGCAGAGCGCCTTTGCCCTGCACCATGATTTCAAGCTGCCGCTTGAAGAGGCGTTTGCCATGCTCACCATCAACCCGGCGCGCGCCGTGCATGCCGACGACCAGATTGGCAGTCTGGAAGAGGGCAAGAAAGCCGATATTCTGGTCATTCGTGAGGTTGAGGAAGGCCAGCGCACCTATCCCGTGATCACGGCGACGCTGGTGGATGGCCGTGTGGTTTCGCGCATGTGGTATCCGGCGCTGCCGAGCATGTCTGCCCGTTTTGCCACCGATGCCGCGACGATCGCCGAGACCGCCGACCACGTGCCGGCAGCCGTGGTGGATACGGATGGATCGGAGGACAAGTAATGGGCGATTCAATCGAATCCTTTCAGCCTGATGCATGTCCACTCCTTGCGATCGAGGATCTTTCCAAGGGCTTTACCCTGCATACCGCCGACCGTCGCGTGCGCGGCTGTGAGCATATCTCGCTGAGCGTGCTGCCGGGCGAGTTCGTGGGCGTTACCGGCCGCTCGGGCTCGGGTAAATCAACGATTCTCAAGTGCATCTATCGTACGAATCTGCCGGAAAGCGGCCACATCGTGTACGATTCCGAGGCCTTTGGCCCGGTCGACCTTGCCACGCTCGATGAGCGTCGTGTGATCTATCTGCGCAACTACGAGATTGGCTATGTCTCCCAGTTCCTCGATGCCGTGCCACGTACCACGGCCCGTGAAATCGTGCGCGCGAGTGCCGCCGAGGCGTTTGCCGATGAAGATGCGATTGAGGAGGAGACGACGCGTATGCTCGAGCATTTCGACTTCCCCAAGCCCCTGTGGGACCTGTATCCCAACACGTTCTCGGGTGGTGAGAAGCTCAGACTCAACATCGCGCGCGCTATGGTGCGTCGTCCACGTCTATTACTGTTGGACGAGCCGACTGCCAGCCTCGATAACGCGAGCAAGGTCAGAGTCCGCGATTTGATTGAGCAACTCAAGGCCGGAGGTACTACGATGCTGGGGATCTTCCATGATTTGGAGTTTATGGAAGGCGTTTGCGATCGTGAGTACAACATGCAGATTGGTGGGTTTGTCCAGGCATAGGAGGGACGGATGCAAGAACATAGATCCGTGCAGGGGTCATTTGATCTGCATATGCATTCAGTTTATTCCGATGGTTCTCAATCGGTGCAGACATTGATTACCGAGGCTCGTGAGCGGGGTCTTTCGGGTATTGCCGTTACCGATCACGACAGTTTGCGCCAGCTGTCGTCCGTACGCGCCGAAGCCCGCAAGATGGGTTTTCCCGTGATTGCGGGTGTTGAAGCTTCTTGCATTGACGCGGAAACCGGACGCAAGATCCATATTCTTTGCTACGGTCTCGCGGCTACGGCGGATGAATCTGGTCCGCTTGAGCTCTTGGTAAACGAAACGCTTGCCCGCCGTACTGCCAACACTCTGTGGCAGGCATGGACGCTCGAGCGTACAGGGATAGCCCCCTGCGGGCGAAAAGCATCGGTGGCTGACGTGGTCGAAGTCTCGCGGGCAAGCACTGGTGTCTACAAACAGCACGTCATGCAGGCGCTTACGGGGTTGGGCTATCGCGATGGCGAATATCAGCGCGTGTATCGTCGGTTATTTAAAAACGGCGGTATTGCCGAGCGTGACATTTCCTATCCCGACGCACTTGCAATTGTGCGGGCTGCTCGCGAACAGGGCGGCGTGCCCGTGCTCGCACATCCCCAGCAGATGGACTCGTGGGGGGCTATCCCCGCACTTGTTAAGGCGGGTCTGATGGGCATCGAGGCGTTTCATCCCGATAACGATGCCGTTGCGACCGAAGAGGCCTTTAGACTTGCACGACAGTACGGAATCTTGTGCACCGGCGGTAGCGATTACCATGGGCGCTATGGCGCCCCCGAGTGCGTCGGGGCTTGTTTCATCACGCCGGATGAAGCCGGCGAGTCCGTTGCGCAGCTGTTCGACCAAGAACGCCTGTTTGCTTAGGGGGTCCAAAGATGACAGTTCGAACGGCGACTGTTGCCGATTCCGACGCGGTGTACGAGCTCATGTGCCAGCTTGAGGACACTCGATTTGACCGATTGACGTTCTGTAGGCGTTTTGGCTGGCAGCTTGCCCGTCAACCATTTTTCGCTTTTGTGCTCGAGGAGGATGACGTTGTCGGGTTTGTGAACGTGCGCGTCGAGCGGCAGCTTCACCATGAACACCCCGTGGCCGAGATTTGCGAGCTCGTGGTTGACAAGGGATACCGTGGTGGTGGACGCGGGACACTGCTGCTTGAGAGAGCCATTGCGTGTGCACGAGAGCAGGGATGCGAGGTTATCGAGGTGACCTCAAATGCCGCACGGTTGGATGCTCACCGGTTTTACGAGAATCACGGCATGAAGAGGACGCATACTAAATTCATGATGGGGCTGTGAGAACCCTTAAATGTATGTGCAATAACGCTTGCCAACTTTTTCAAAAATAGTTCTTGCGTTCGCGGCGGCGCTCCGTTATTCTAATTCCTGCACGCGGGCGTGGCGGAATTGGCAGACGCGTACGGTTCAGGTCCGTATGGGGGCAACCCCATGAAGGTTCAAGTCCTTTCGCCCGCACCATTAAATGAAAGAGCTCCCAGCAATGGGGGCTTTTTTGTTATGTGCCCATCGCAGGGACTTGAACCTGCGAAGGAGCGAGCGTAAAGAAAACGCGGAGCGTTTTAGCGAGCTGGCGAGTCCACCGGCAATCCGTTTTTCGGATCCAGGACAGGATTTTCGTCTAGCAGAAACCCCGCGGGCAAAATATGGCAAATATGAGTACTGTCACAAAGGTTGTTGCATTTCTGAAAGCCATTTTTGCAATTGTTACGCAACAGATGTACGCTAACTTGACTTCACTTTGGGACAATACGGGCCAATTTGGAAGAATTTCGGGTCCGATAAGTCATTTGGGCTCAAAAACGCTGCTACTAAAATGGTAGCAGTACTCATATTTGACCTTTTTTGCCCACGGGCCCTTCCGTTGTGCCTGCAATGCCGCCTCGGACGGGTATCCTAATGCCAACGTGTGCCTATCAGAGGAGAGACCATGCTGTTTTCCGGTATCATCGCTGGCCTTACGAGCCTTTTGATCCCCATCATCATCCTGTTGCTGCTGCTTCCCAACGCCTGCTATGTCGTCGAGCAGCAACATGCCGTGATTATCGAGCGCTTGGGCAAGTTCAACCGCATCGTCAACGCGGGCTTCCACATGAAGGTACCCGTGATCGACCGCAAGGCCGCCACGGTGAGTCTGCGCACCATGAAAAACGGTTTTGGCATCGATGTTAAGACCCAGGACAACGTGACCATCGGCCTCGAGGTCTCCGCTCAGTATCACGTGAGCTACGACATGGGTGCCGGCCCGGCGGATTCGGGCATCTACAAGAGCTACTACATGCTGCAGGAGCCCGTCGACCAGATGCGCGACTTCATCACCGATGCCCTGCGCTCTTCGATTCCCGTTTACACGCTCGATGAGGTCTTTGCCAAGAAGGATGATATTGCCAAGGACGTCAACGCCACCGTGTCCGAGCAGATGGCCGCCTACGGCTTCACCCTCGTGTCGACGCTCATTACCAAGATCGCGCTGCCGACCGAGGTCGAGAACTCCATGAACGACATCAACGCCGCCCAGCGCAAGCGCGCTGCGGCACAGGAGCTCGCCGAGGCCGACCGCATCAAGCGCGTCACCGAGGCGACCGCCGAGGCCGAGGCTATGGAAAAGGCGGGCGAGGGCATCGCCAACCAGCGCAAGGCCATCGCACTGGGTATCAAAGATTCGCTCGAGATCATCCAGGAGACGGGTGTCGGCAATGACGAGGCCAACCAACTGTTCATGTTTACGCAGTGGTCCGAGATGATGACGGAGTTTGCTCGCACGGGTAAAACCTCGACGGTCGTGCTGCCGAGCGACTTCTCGCAGTCGGCCTCTATGTTCGAGCAGATGCTGACCGCCGGCAAAGTTCAAAACGATTCGAAGGAGTAGACGCGCGTGAAATACACCGTCGTTTGCGTCGGTAAGCTCAAGGAGCGCTTTTGGAAGGACGCGTGCGCTGAGTACACCAAGCGCCTAGGCGCCTATGCCAAGGTGGATATCCGCGAGGTGGCCGATATCGACCCGGCTAAGGCGGGCGGCGTGGATGCCGCGCGCGACAAGGAGGGGGCGGCAATTCTTGCTGCATTGCCGTCTCGAGCGCATGTGATCCTGCTGGCTATCGAGGGCAAGGAGCGTTCGAGTGAGGAGCTCTCGGCGAGGCTCGACGATCTTATGCTGCGAGGCAGCAGCGACATCGCCTTTGTGATTGGCGGTTCGGACGGCGTGAGCGATGAGGTGCGCGCCCGCGCCGACGAGATGCTCAGCTTTGGACGCATTACCTTGCCGCATAACTTGGCGCGCGTGGTGCTGCTGGAGCAAATCTACCGCGCCTGCAAGATCAGCCGTGGCGAGCCGTATCACAAATAGGTCGGCAATACGAAACAATGGCGTGGGACAATAGCTTTCGTTTTGAAGAGCGTGTCTGAGAGGACTATGAGATATGAAGATTGGATTTGTCGGTTTTGGCAATATGGCGAGCGCTATGGCCGATGGCTGGATCGCTGCCGGTGTAGCTGCGAGCGACATGTGCGCCTGCGCGGGTCGCTACGACGCACTGGTTGAGCGCTGCGAGGCGCGCGGCATGGTCGCCTGCCACGATGCCGCCGAGGTTGTCGCCGCATCCGATATCGTGGTCGCTGCGGTCAAACCGTACATGATCGAGAAGGTATTCGCCCCGCTCAAGGATGCTCTTGCCAAAAAGGTCGTTCTGTCGGTTGCCTGGACCTGGGACAGTGCCAAGTGGGAGCAGGTCCTGCCGGGCGTCGCGCATATCTCGACGGTGCCCAACACACCGGTTTCGGTGGGCGAGGGCGTCATCGCTTGCGAGAAGGCTTCCACGCTTAGTGATGAGCAGAGCGCCGTGGTGCTTGATCTGCTTGGCAAACTCGGTGCGGTGGTCGAGCTCGATACGAGCCTGCTGTTTGTGGGCGGCACGGTGGGTGGTTGCGCTCCGGCATTTGTCGCCATGGCAATCGAGGCCCTGGGCGATGCGGCGGTCAAGCACGGTATCCCGCGTGCCGATGCCTATCGCATTGTGAGCCAGATGGTGCTAGGTACGGCAAAGCTGCAGCTTGCAACTGGCCAGCATCCTGCGGCGATGAAGGATGCCGTATGCTCGCCCGGTGGTGCCACCATCAAGGGCGTCGTTGCGCTCGAGGACGCTGGCATGCGCAGCGCCCTGGTCAAGGCAATCGACGCAACTCTCCAGTAAAACCGACCAAAAAAAGGACGGGTTTATTTTTGGCAGGTATTTTCTGCGGTTTTGTCCTTTTAGCGAAAAGCGCCCCGCAACTGGCTCAATTCCAGTTGCGGGGCGCTTGCGTTTGCCCAGATAAAACAGACCAAAATAAACCTGTCCCTTTTTGGCAGGTTAGTCCCAGAAGCTGTCTTCCTCATCCTCGGACTTGGGTCCGCGGTCGACGTACATCTTATGGGTACGCTTCTCCATTACAAAGGCAAGAATCGCAAATAACAGGATGCCGCCGGCGAAAAGGATGGCAAAACCGGTGCGGGTGCCAAACAAAAAGGAAAAAACTGCGTCCATTGGGTGCCTTCTTGCGTAGTTGAGTTGGGTCGTAAACGCTCATAAGTATATACTTGCCCATACATGTACAAGGTTGCAACCTAAATGGAATGTATATCGCCGGAGGATCTAATGCTTGATATCAAGTTTGTTCGCGAGAACCCCGATGCCATCGATGTCGCCATGGCTAACCGCCAGACGTCTTGGGATCGCGAGAAGTTCTTTGAGCTCGACGACGAGCGCCGTGCCGTCATCACCGAGGTCGAGGAGCTCCAGGCTACGCGCAACGCCGAGTCCAAGAAGATCGGCGCCCTGATGAAGGAGGGCAAGAAGGACGAGGCCGAGGCCGCCAAGGAGGCCGTGCGCGCCGTCAACGAGAAGATTGACGGTCTGGCCGAGCGCCGTACTGCTCTCGAGCAGGAGCAGTACGACTTCATGGCTCACCTGCCCAACATTCCTTGCGAGGCCACGCCGTACGGCAAGGACGAGGACGAGAATATTGAGCGCCGTCGTTGGGGCACCCCGCGCGAGTTCGACTTCGACTTTAAGCCGCATTGGGATCTGGGCACCGATCTGGACATCCTCGACTTCGAGCGCGGCAACAAGCTCTCCGGCAGCCGTTTTACCGTTCTCGGTGGCGCCGGCGCCCGCCTGGAGCGCGCCCTCATCAACTTCTTCCTCGATACGCACACCAGCCGTGGTTTTAAGGAGTGGTGGCCGCCCATCGTCGTCAAGCGTCAGACCATGTTTGGCACGGGTCAGCTGCCCAAGTTCGAGGACGACGCCTACCACGTCTCGGGCGACAACTTCCTGATCCCCACCGCCGAGGTCGTGCTCACCAACCTGCACGCCGGCGAGGTCCTCGACGCCGACACCCTGCCGCGCCGCTACACCGCCTTCACCCCCTGCTTCCGCGAGGAGGCCGGTTCCGCCGGTCGCGACACCCGCGGCATCATCCGTCAGCACGAGTTCGACAAGGTCGAGATGGTCAAGTTCGCTAAGCCGGAGGAGTCCGACGAGGAGCTCGAGAGCATGACCGCCGAGGCCGAGTACCTGCTGCAGCAGCTGGGCCTTCCGTATCGCGTGATTAGCCTGTGCACCGGCGACTTGGGCTTCTCTGCCCGTCAGACCTACGACGTCGAGGTCTGGCTGCCGAGCTACAACGCCTACAAGGAGATCAGCTCCTGCTCCAACTGCGGCGACTTCCAGGCCCGCCGCGCCAACATCAAGTACCGCGACCCCGAGAACTTCAAGGGTTCGCGCTACCTGCACACCCTCAACGGTTCCGGTTTGCCGGCTGGCCGCACCATGGCCGCCATTCTGGAGAACTACCAGAACGCCGACGGCACCATCACAATCCCCGAGGTTCTGCGTCCCTACATGGGCGGCCTCGAGAAGATCGAGCCGGTCGCGTAGGTTAGCCGCATAGGCGATTTGCAAGGGCGCTCCTGTCTGGGGCGCCCTTTTTTGTGTGCGGCCATACCATACCGTGCGGACAGCTCGATAGAAAATACACGAACAAACGTTCTGTATACAGCTATCTACCTGCTATGCTTTTACTAGATACAAGCGAGAGAAAGGGGATGCGATGGAGCTGTTTGACGAGCGGGTGGTATTGTTTGAGAGCGATGAGGGCGGAGAGTATCTGCTGGTAACGTGTGAGCCATCGGGCATGGGTGGCTTGGTGGTTCGGCAGACGAGCGAGGGGCCGTTGACACAATGGTGCTTTGAGGAGTCGCCGCATGTGGTCGAGACTTTTGTGACGCACGAGGGACTTGTGGCGCTGGAGCACTTCTATGGAGTTGGGACTTCCAACCAGGTCGCGCGCATGCTGAGCATCTCGTTTGCCGATTATGATTGTGCCCAGCGGGTGAGATCGCTCCTGAGGGAACTTGATGCCAAGTTTGACGTGATCGAAAAGCCAATCGATCGTACGGGGAACAGCGGTATATGCGGAGCAGCATGACAAAACTGCGTTCCACAAAAAAGTTTGAGATTGTGCTTGACTCCAATAAGCTAAAGTGGTTTTATATGTCTTGCGCTGCGGCGTTACCTCAGCTGGATAGAGGGTCTGACTACGAATCAGAACGTCATAGGTTCGAATCCTATACGCCGCACCAATTGAATTTTAAAGCCTCCGGTAACGGAGGCTTTTCTTATATCGCGATGCGTCGAAGATCGCATCAAGTGGTCAAAATGAGTAAAAATCAAATTCAATAACTTTTTTCGAAAAATGCTTGACCTTTATTCAGTCGATGTGCATAATAATCAACAAGTCGCGGCGTTACCTCAGCTGGATAGAGGGTCTGACTACGAATCAGAACGTCATAGGTTCGAATCCTATACGCCGCACCATTTGAGATTAAAGCTCCCGGCAACGGGGGCTTTTCTTTTATGTCGCCGCTGCATGGATTCGAACCTCGGTCGAGGCGCGAGCGTGAAGCGGACGATTTCCTGTCGACTCGTGTAAGATTCCGAGTAGATGTCGCGACTTATTCGCGACCACTCCTTCTTCAAGCGACCGATCAGGGTGATACTTCGTGGCAGAGCGTCCGACATACAAGCTCAGGTTTCTCGATCCCAAGAAGCGCTTTCCGGCGATGCCCGAGCAGCCTGCGGGACGCTCATATGGCGTGGTCTGGAAACTCTTTGGCGAGGATCAGCTTGAATCTTGTTATGTCGTCGAATTCGTTGGCAAAAGTCATGTGTCGCTTTTGGGCTACGTAAGCGTTTCGGGTGAGGTGTACAAGGTGGACCGCCCCGTCAGCGAGGCTCCGCTGCCCAACGATCCCGACATGGAACTGGTCCTTGACGAGTCGGATTCCAACATCGGTGAGATTGCAGTCAGGGGTACCGATGGGACGATGCGCTCCCGGGCGCGAGTCATCGGCTCTCCCGAAGGCCCCATGCGCGAGCAGTCCGATCGCGAGACATGGAATTCGACCCGCGCCCTTCCTTACGGCGAGTTCATGGCCTCGATGTTCTTGCGCTACGTGATATTTGCCAACTCCGAAAGCGCTATTGCGAACACGGCGGGCGTCGACGGTCTCGATGCGGACATGCAGAACGTTGTCGACAAGATCAAGCTCGTAAAGTTGCCCGAGCCGGTCGAGGTGTTTTTGGGCTTTAACACGGCACCGCTCCCCGATGCTATCGAGACGCTGCTCTACCGCGTTGACCATGCCGAGAATCCGAGCGGTATCGAGCGCTATGCCGCCGCCCTTATGAGCGAAATTGACTTGCCCCGCCTGCGCACCATCGCTGCCAAGTCCGAGATGAGCCTGGCTCGCATTGATCGCTCAAAGATTTTCTATCTCAATTTTGATCGTAGCCTGTTGGACCAGGACGAGATTGACATGCTGCTTGCCATCGAGTGCCGTCTCAACCGCCTCTCCGGCATCCTTGAGCGCATCGGGGCCGGATTGGTCCCTGCGGCATCCTCGCCGAGCCTTGAGGGCTGCGCGCTCTTTGATGCGTGGCATATCGCCAAGACGACCAACGATGTTCCCCGACTGCTCGATACGGCTTCGAGCGATAACCCGTGGGGCAAGCCGGGTACGGTGGCTTGCCAGCCGGGCGGCGAGTGGGACGTGCGCACCCGTTTTGCGCGAATCGTTGAGGCGCTCAACGTGGTCACGCGGCTCGACTATACCTATCGGGCAAACGTTGCCGAGGGGATTATGCTCGTTCGGTTTGGGCAGTCTGTCGTTGATGCCATGCCGCAACGTGAATACGACGCTCAGGATGACGCCTGGCGCGAGCTGGACGAGGACACGCGCGCGATCTGGGCCGCGGAGCACGATGCGCGCGTGGCACTCACGCTTGCGGCAGCGTGTTTTGCCGCGGGCACCTGCATCACGCGCTGCTATGTGCAGATTGCTGCTCCCGACAGTGAGCAGGGCGAGCGCGTTGTCGCAACGTATTTCTTTGGGCGCGCGGCCTATCTGGCCGATTGCGTGCCTGTCGCCAAGGATCTTGAGAGCATGGACATGGACGATATGCCGTGCAAGCGTGTACTTGAGGCGTATGAGTCAACTGCTCCGGAGACGATTGAACCTGCGGAGGTTCATGCTCGTCCGCGTGATGACCATCGCACGCTTCCGCCGGCGCTGCGCGATTTGCTGCTTGCCGATACGGCTGACGAGTTGGAGGTCATGGAAGAGGACGACGACCCATACGTGGCCCGTGTTGTTGAATTGCGCGAGCAGGCAAAAGTCGACCGTACAGGTGCTTTTGAAGGCTTTTCCCGTCTTGTTGAGGAGTTGGAGGCTAAGTGCGCCGTTGCCGAGCTTTTGGCGACAGGTCCGGTTCAAACGCAGTTTTGCGATAACCAGCTGGTGCGCATGGTGCTACCGGTGTTGGAAGAAGACCACTCTGTGCGAATCCTTCGTGCGCCCGATGCGCTGTACTTTGCCCAGCACGAGATCTGCAGCTTTTACGTCGAGCAAGAGGACTTTGAACGAGCGCTGCCCGAGGTGCGCCATCTTTACGATCTGGCGCGCTCGTCCATGCAATCGCACTTTGCGCTCATCAACGTTCTTGCGCGTCTGGAGCGCTTTGACGAGATTATCGAGGTGGCGCGCCACGGCCTACGTATTGCCAGCGATCGCTCTGCAATCGGCTACCTGTTCTATCGCCTGGCGTTTGCCTATTGGAATTGCGATCAGCTCGACCTTGCGCTGGCTTGTTACCGTCTGGTGCCACGTGGCGAGGAGTCGGGCAGCAGCGCGCTGGAAGAAATGCAGGGCCTTATGAACGAGATGGGCGTCAGCGAGCCTCCGACGTTCGAGGAAGCGGTCGAGACCATTCGCAAGGCTGGACTCGAGCTGCCGCCAGTGTCCGCCGTGACGAATCAGCTGGCAGATGCCGCTGTTCAACTGGTCGACAACGGCTTCTTTTTCCTGGCACGCGGTTGCACCTTCCAAATGTGGCGCACCATGGGCAACGACGAGCTCGGCTCCCTCAACCGCTCGCTGGGGTAGGCGAAGCTTCCAATGAGGAAAGGATGCTAGGCAATTAGAAAATTTCCTCTTGCCCATCTTAGGCTGTTTGGTTACTATAGAACGGCTGTTACGGAGAGCTGACCGAGAGGCCGAAGGTGCTCGCCTGCTAAGCGAGTATGCCCCAAAAGGGCATCTGGGGTTCGAATCCCCAGCTCTCCGCCAGTACGAATTTGAAGAAGGGTCCCATTTGGGGCCCTTTTTTGTGCGGAGAAAGGAGGCTGGGGATTCGAACCCTCAAAAAGGAGGCATCCTTTCGGACGCCTCCTTTCAGTGGACTTATTATTCTTGCGCCCTACATCTCAGGAGCCTTGGCTACGGTCTCGCTCTCTGCCGCAAGTGGGCGGTTGTCGATGCGGCGGCCCAAGCGATCGAGCTTCACGAGCAGCCATTCAATGGGATTCGGCCCTGCGCCTTCCTCGTCGGCAACCAGGTCCATGACGGCGATCTTGGTGCCGTCCTGCTTGAGCGTAACGCTGCCCACCTTGTCGCCCACATGCACCGTGCCCGAAAGATCGTCGTAGCTAACCTTTTCGGTCACCTCGCCGGCAAGGGAAAACACGGTCGCTTGCGCCGTGGGATCGGCGAGCGTGGCGTCGATCGTCTTATCCGTCCAGTCGGTTTGACTAATGCGCGCCATAAGCGGGTTGCCGTTGGCGGTCTTTTCTTGCGTGTTGGCGATTGCGACCGTCACCTTGTGACCGTAGTACCAGTTGGCAAGGGTGGCGGTATCGGTAAAGCGCTGATCGGTGGTGGTGGAGTTCAAAATAACGGTGTAGATCTCGTCGCCGTCGCGGTTGTAGGCGCTCGTAAAGCAATAGCCCGCGTCGTCGGTGGTGCCGGTCTTGCCGCCGATGTTGCCATCTTGGCCCAGCAAATAGTTATGCGTGTCCATGGAATGCGAATGGTCGGTGCCGTCGGCGCCCGTGACTTCGATCCAGGAATCCTCGCTCGCTACGACCTCGCGGATCGTGTCGTTTTTCATGGCCTCCTGCATCATCAGCGCTACGTCGTGTGCGGTTGAGTGCATATCGCCAGCCCACTCATCGAAGTCCAGACCATGCGGGTTTTCAAAAAGCGTACCGGTGCAGCCGAGCTTCTTAGCGCGCTCGTTCATGGCCTTCACAAATGTGGCCTCGGCGTCTTTGGTCTTGGGGTCGATCTTCTTGCCCACATATTCGGCGAGCACGATGGCGGCGTCGTTGCCCGAAGGAATCATCAGACCGCGTAGTGCCTGCTCCACGGTAAGCTCGTCGCCTTCGAGCAAGCCGGCGGTCGAATTACCCACGGTGGCTGCGGCGTTGCTCACCGTGACCTTCTCGTCCATCTTGCAATTCTCGACGGTTAGGATTGCGGTCATGACCTTGGTGATCGAGGCAATCTTGACCTGCTCATCGGCGCCGCGCCCATAGTAGACGGTGCCGTCTTTGCCCATGACGAGGGCATTGGTCGCATCGATATCGGGCAGGTTTTCGGCCGTGATGCCGCGCACATCGGCGGTTTTGCCGCAAACATTGTCGCTCGTGAGCACTTGGGCGCCGGCGACGGTGGGCACGCCAGCGGCAAGGGCGATGGCGCAGACAAAGCCGGCGGCAAGCTGGGCTGAGCGCTTTGCAAAAGAGGTGAGGGACTTCACAGATTTCGCTTTCGACGGGGTGGTCTCTTCTGGAACTAGAGTATATCGTTTGCCGGCGTCGGCGATTATCGCGTGCGTGCGTGGCCCACATCCGCTCCCGAACGGGCACAAGGGTGCTTAAGGCCGACTTAATCACCCACGCTTGTTGTGTGTGGCGTGCCTCGCCTCGGGCATAATGGAGCGCGAGAGGAGCACGCATGAACGAGCGCATACTGGTAGTTGATGACGAGAAGGCCATCGCCGACTTGGTTGGTATCTACCTTACAAAAGAGGGCTTTGATGTCCAGATTGCCTATAGCGGGGCCGATGCTGCCAAGGCGATTTTGGAGCAGGAGTTCGATCTGGCGCTGCTTGATGTCATGCTGCCCGATATCGATGGCTTTGAGCTGCTGCGTACGATCCGTTCCAGCCATACCTATCCCGTGATCATGCTGACGGCGCGCGATGCCCAGCAAGACAAGATCGAGGGCCTTTCGCTTGGCGCGGACGATTACGTGGTTAAGCCGTTCCGCCCGCTGGAGCTCATCGCGCGCGTGCACGCTCAGCTTCGCCGCTACACCAGCTACGGTAGCCGTGCACAGGCGGCTGAGTCGCCGACCATTCAGCTCGACGGCTTGGAGATCAACCGCGATGCTCGTTCCGTGACAGTGGACGGTTCACCGGTTCGCCTCACGCCCACCGAGTATTCAATCTTGCTGTATCTGGTCGAGCATCGCGGCAGCGTGGTGGCCGTGGAGGACCTGTTCCGCGCGGTGTGGAACGAGGACTTTATGCCCGGCTCCAACAATACGGTGATGGTGCACATTCGCCACTTGCGCGAAAAGATCGGCGACGACGCACAAAAGCCGCGCTTTATCAAAAACGTCTGGGGCGTCGGCTACATCATCGAATAACGCTTTTCGCTTGTGAGGATCTTGATATGACAAAAGACGATAGGCAAGCGTTCGAGGTGCCCGATCGACTCTTTGAATACGTGAGGTCAGTCGTCGACAACCGCGCGCTTGCAACGGTGCTGCTCTTTTTGCTGAGCCTGCTGCTGATTGGCATCGATAACATCGCTGGAATCTTGGCGGTGCTGCTTGTTGGCTTTTTGCTGATCGATCGATTTGAGATCGTGTGCCGCTGCGTGGTGATTGGCGGCGCCGCGTGGGCCATGACGTTGGCGATTGGCGCCATGGCGCTCGGCGGCATCGAAGGGCCGGTGTTGTTCGATGCCGGCTTTGTATTCAACATGCTTGGCTTTGTGCTGGCGCTTGCCGCGTGCGTGCTGTTCTTGTGCGGCCGCGCCCTGTATTACCAGGGCTACGAACAGGGCGAGCAGCAAGCCGATTGTGTGCTGGCCGCTCGTATTCAAGATCGCCTGATCGATCACCCCGACACCTGGGATAACATCGACGGCGACTTCTTGGAGGTCGAGGGCGCCCTTAACCGCGTGCGTGACCGTGAGCGCAAGGTGCAGCAAGCTCTGCGCGACGAGTCGCATCGCAAGGACGATCTGGTCACGTACTTGGCGCATGACCTACGCACCCCGCTTGCCAGTGTGGTGGGCTATCTTTCGCTGCTGAAAGAGGCTCCTGAGCTGCCGGTTGAGCAACGTGCGCACTTTACGGGCGTGGCGCTCGACAAGGCGCATCGGCTCGATACGCTCATCGAAGAGTTCTTCGATATCACGCGCTTTGACTTCCACGATATCGTGCTCACGCGCGGCTATGTTGATCTGGGGTTGCTGCTGGCTCAGGTGGCTGACGAGTTCTATCCCATCCTCAACGAGCAGCATAAGGAAGCCCAAGTTGATATTCGCGAGGACCTGACGGTGCTCGTGGATGGCGACAAGATGGCTCGCGTGTTCAACAACATCATGAAAAACGCCGTTGCCTATAGCTATGAGGGCTCGACCATCACGATCGAGGCCAGACGCCGGGACGGCGGTGGCGTGCGCGTGCGCTTTATCAATCAGGGCGATCCCATCCCTGAGGCAAAGCTCAAGGTGATCTTTGAGAAGTTCTATCGCCTGGATGCGGCGCGTGCGACCAATCGCGGCGGCGCTGGACTGGGGCTTGCCATCGCCAAGGAGATCGTATGCGCGCACGGCGGTACCGTTGCATGTGAATCGACGCCCGAACACACGATATTCACCATCGAGCTGCCCGCCGCATAGCCAGTGTGCCCTTACAAACACTTGACAATGCGCTCACGTGCATATGAGCCGCGATTTCTACTATCGATACTGCTGAATTGATATCGATGTGGAGGTATGCGGTATGACGGCTGCTGCGGCTGTGGAGCCCACGGAGCTTGAAGAACTCATGGAAGCGCAGGCCGAGGCCGCGCACGAGCGCGAGGTTGGGGATGCGACTCGCCCCACGGCAGAGGATCTTGCCGCCTCGCCGACGCGCATCGACGTCGAGGGCCTCGACCTGTTCTATGGCGACCATCATGCGCTCAAGGACGTGAATATCAAGATCCGCGACAAGCAGATCACCTCATTTATCGGGCCTTCGGGCTGCGGAAAGTCTACGTTGCTGCGCTGCTTTAACCGCATGAACGACGGCATCAAGGATTGCCGTATCGAGGGCAAGATTGCGCTCGATGGTCAAGATATCCTGGGCGATTACGACATCTGCCGTTTGCGCCAGCGCGTGGGCATGGTGTTCCAGCGCCCCAACCCGTTTCCCATGAGCATCTACGACAACGTCGCCTATGGGCCGCGCGGTATGGGTGTGCGCGACCGCGTCGTGCTCGACGAGCTGGTCGAGGACTCCCTTCGTCGCGCTGCGCTATGGGATGAGGTCAAGGACAAGCTCAAAGAGTCGGGTCTGGGTCTTTCGGGCGGCCAGCAGCAGCGTCTGTGCATCGCCCGCGCGCTGGCCGTGCAGCCCGACATTCTGCTGATGGACGAGCCGACCTCGGCACTCGACCCTGTGTCGACGCTCGTGGTGGAGCAGCTGGCCTGTGAGCTCAAAGAGACCTGCACGCTCGTGGTCGTTACGCACAATATGCAGCAGGCGGCGCGTATCTCCGATTCGGTCGCATTCTTTTTGCTGGGTGAGCTGGTGGAGCACGCGCCCACCGCGCAACTCTTCAAGAATCCGACCGATCCGCGCACGGCGGATTATTTGACGGGGCGTTTTGGCTGATACCATCTAGTAAAGGTACCTTTAGGGTTAAGATGCGGTCATGCCGGCCGCAAAGGGGTTCAACATGATCTATTACGTCGAGGACGATGACAACATCAGGGATTTGACGGTCTATGCGCTGCGCAAGCAGGGGATTGAGGCCGAAGGCTTTTCGTGCGACGGTGAGTTTAAGGCTGCCGTGGCGCGACGGGTACCCGATGCCGTCCTGCTCGACATCATGCTGCCCGATACCGATGGCTTGGCGATTATGCGTCGACTGCGTGCCGATCGCCTGACGGCGACGGTGCCCATCATGATGCTTACCGCCAAGGATACCGAGCTCGACAAGGTGATGGCGCTCGATGGCGGTGCCGACGATTACCTGACTAAGCCGTTTTCGCTCATGGAGCTCGCCAGCCGCTGCCGCGCACTGCTGCGTCGCGGCGGCATGGTCAAACAGGCAAGCGATGTGCTCAGCGTGGGCGACATCGTGCTCTCGCCCAGCCATCGTGAGGTGACTGTTGCCGGCGAGTCGCTTAAGCTCACCCTGCGCGAGTTCGACCTGCTCGAGTACCTCATGCGCAAGCCCGGCGTGGTCTTTACCCGCGAGTCGTTGCTGCAGAGCGTGTGGGGCTGGGACTTCGACGGCGGTTCGCGCACCGTTGACGTGCACGTGCAGACGCTTCGCCAAAAACTGGGCGAGCATGCCAGCGCCATCGAGACCGTGCGCGGCGTGGGCTACCGCTTGGCCGAGCCTTCTGCCGGTGATGGTGCCGAAGGTGACGACACCGCGGCCACCGCATCGGAGGAGTAACCCGTGGTCTTCGCCCCCCAGGGAAAACATACGCTGTCGCACCGCGTTTTTGTGACGATCTTTGTCTGCGCCATGGCGGTTATCGTGGCGTTTACGGTGCTGGGTGCGTTCTTTGTGCAAAACACCTTGGCGGATGCCACGAGTGCCAACCTGGCGCAAGAAACCGAGCTCATTGCTGCCGCCCTCGACGAGCAGCAGGAGCCCATCCCGTTCTTGCGTAGCCTCGATCGAGAGGACTTGCGCATCACGCTGATTAACAAGGATGGATCGGTTGCCTACGACAACGAGGCGCCGCCTTCCACACTGCCCAACCATGGCGATCGCCCCGAGGTCATCGAGGCCTTTGAGAGTGGTTCGGGTTCCGCGGAGCGCGCAAGCTCTACGCTCGACGAGATTATGCTGTATCGCGCCGTCGCCCTTGATAACGGCCAGGTTGTCCGCTTGGCGCAGGCCCAGCCTGGCGTTGCGGCGATTTTGCTGTCGATGGTGGCGCCGATGCTGCTTATCGCAGCAGCGGGTGCGGTACTCTCGTTTTTTATGGCGCGCCGCGAGTCCCGTGCCATCATCGCGCCTTTGCAAGAGGTGGATTTGGACCACCCACGCCGTAGCTATGAGCACGCCTATGCCGAGATGGTCCCCATGCTTGAGCGTATTGAGTCGCAGCGCCAGGAGCTCAAGCGCCAAATGGCGGTGCTGGCGGACAACGACCGTATGCGCCGCGAGTTCACGGCGAATATCACCCATGAGCTCAAGACGCCGCTTACGGCGATTTCGGGCTATGCCGAGCTCATCGCAAACGGCATGGTCGAGGGCGAGGGCGACCTGCGCAACTTTGGCGGTCGCATCTATCGTGAGGCGGGCCGCTTGGCAGCGCTTGTCAACGATATCCTTACGCTGTCTAACTTGGACGAGGCCGAGCGTGCAGCTGAGGGCGAGGCGGTGCCCATTGGGTCCACGGAGCCTATTGAGCTCTCGCGTGCCATCTACGCGGTCGAGCAGCGTCTTGAACAGGTCGCCCGTCAGGCGAATGTGACGATAAGTCATGAGACCAAGCCTGTGGTCATCGAGGGCGTGTCGCGCTTGATTGACGAGCTCATCTATAATCTGGCAAGCAACGCCATCCGCTACAATCGACCCGGCGGTACGGTTACGCTGCAGTGCGGCACCAACGACGAAGGCCATCCGTTCCTTGCGGTCGCCGACACGGGAATCGGTATCGCGCCTGAAGAACAGGGCAAGGTATTTGAGCGGTTCTATCGCGTGGACAAGAGTAGGTCCAAGGCACGCGGCGGAACCGGTCTGGGGCTTGCCATTGTCAAGCATGCGGCCCTGTATCATCACGCCACGCTCGATCTGTCGAGCGAGTTGGGCGTGGGAACCACCATTACGGTGACGTTTCCCATACAGCAGGACGAGCCATTCGCATAGCGATATAACATAGATATTGATGCAGACGCCGCATTTGACTTTCGGGTGCGGCGTTGTTGTGCAATTTTACGATTGCTTCCGACATTTTTACAGGAGAGCCTGTTTCTTATGTATAGAGTTTGGTCTCGGTAAAAAGATGCGATAACATACGGACAGTTTTGTCAATCCGAACTGGGGAAATGAAAGGCAAGCTGCATGACCCTTCTCGAACTGTTCCAGCTGCTGAAGAAGCACCTTCAGCTGGTCATCACCCTTCCGGTGGTCTGCGCGATCGCCATGGGCATCGTGTCCTTCGTTGCGATGGACAACACCTATACCGCGACGACGAGCATGTACATTCTCGCCAAGACCGACGATAGCGGTCAGATGAGCTACAACGATCTCTCGGCGAGTCAGATGCTTTCCAACGATATCGCCACGCTGCTGGATAGCGATAGCGTTAAGAGCGGCGCAGCCAATGAACTGGGCCTCACCGATCTGGATGACTACAAGGTGTCTGTTTCCTCCGAGACCACCACGCGTGTCATTACGCTTTCGGTTACCGGCACCGATGCCAAGGAGACGGCTAAGGTCGCAAAGGCCATGGCCAGCTCGGTGAGTACGGTCGCTCAGAACGTCGGCGCTGCCCAGAGCATCAACGTTATCGACGAGGCTAAGACCCCCGAAGCCCCCAGCGGTCCCAAGCGTATGCTGTACGTTGCTGTCGCGTTCCTCGCCGGTATCTTTATCGCAGTCGCCTATGTCGTTTTGGCAGACATGCTCAATACCCGCATCCGCGGTGCCGAAGAGGCAGAAGAGCTCCTGGGCATTCCCGTTGTTGGCCGAATTCCGGCTATGAAAGGTGGTAAATAGGCATGGCTAAGGCAAAGAACACCGATAAGCTCGTTGTACAGAATGCCGCCAAGACCCTTCTGGCCAACATCCGCTTTGCGAGCGTGGACGACCCCATTCGCTCCATTACTGTCACGTCCTCGATTCCCAACGAGGGCAAGTCTACGGTTTCCATCAACCTTGCCCAGGCTATCGCCACGAGCGGCAAGTCCGTGCTCCTGGTCGAGGCCGATATGCGCCGCAGGTCCCTTTCCGATATGCTCGGCGTTCGTTCGCGCGGCGGACTCTATGCGGTCCTTTCCGAGCAGATCTCCATTGACCAGGCAATTGTCGAGACGGGTCAGAAGAACTTCTACTTCCTCGATGCCGAGCCGCACATTCCCAATCCTGCTGACATCATCGTCTCTCACCGCTTTGCCAAGCTGGTAAAGGCACTGTCCGCCAAGTTTCAGTACGTCATCTTTGATGCTCCCCCGGTCGGCACCTTCATCGATGCTGCCGAGATCGCAAGTCTGACCGACGGCACGCTGTTCGTGGTGCGCGAGGACTTCACCAAGCGCGAGGAGGCACTCAACGCTATCGGCCAGCTTAAGAAGTCCGAAAAGGTCAAGCTCATCGGTACCGTTATGAACTACTGCGAGACCGAGACCAGCGAGTACTACTATTCTTACTACACCAAGGACGGTAAGAAGGTGAAGAAGGGCTCCGACGATCAGGGGACTTCCAAAAAGGGCATCTTCACCAACCGAGCAAACGTTTAGTTGATTAAGGCTGACCTATGCGTGACATTCATTGCCATATCTTGCCGGGTGTAGACGACGGCGCCGCCGATCTCGATGAGAGCTTGGCGATGCTCGAGGCTGCCAAGCGGGCCGGTGTAACCAGAATCGTTTGCACTCCTCACTGCCGTGATCCCTATTTTGATTACGACAAGATGTGGGATGCCTTTGAGCTGCTGCGTGATAACGCTGACGGTTTTCCGCTCCAGATGGGCTTCGAGGTCAACCATCGAAAGCTCGTTGAGCTTGGTATCGATGCCGCGGAGCACTTGCATTTCGATGGGACCAACGAGTTTCTGCTCGAGCTTTCGACGCATGCCGATGCGTATGCGTTTAGAGAGTACGAGAACACGATTTACGATTTGCAGTGCCGTGGCTACCAGGTGATCATCGCTCATCCTGAGCGCTATCGTGCGGTTCAAAAGGATGTAAGTGTTGCGGAGCGTCTGGTCGATATGGGCTGCAAGCTGCAGGCTTCGGCGGACTTTATTGCCGGCGGTCGCTTTGGTCGCGAGAAAAAGCCGGCACAGCGCCTGTTCGATCAGAACCTGTACAGCTTCATCGCGAGCGATGCCCATAACGTGGGTCATTACGACTGCCTGGCGAAGGCTCGCGCGAAGTTTAGCGTGCGCGGAGCTCATTTTCGCTAATATCTGTCCCTAACGTTCGCATTGAATGAAAGGGCAGCCATGGATATCCAACTTAAGACGGGATGCTTTGATGACGCGGCGTTGGTGCGCCGCGTCGTTTTTATGGACGAGCAGGGCTACGAGAATGAGTTCGACGCTATCGACGAGGATCAGAACTGCATTCATGTGACGCTCTATGTAGACGGCGAGCTTGCCGGTTGCTCGCGCGTGTTTCCCGAGGAGCTTGAGCGCGTGGCTGACGCAGAGGCCCCGGTGTTGCCGGCATGCGACATGGACGAAGGCGTTGCGGCGGGGGAGGCCTACATTATGGGGCGCGTCGCCGTGCTGCCGGCTATGCGTCGTCGCGGACTGGCGAGTGCGATCGTCGAGGCCAGTGCTTCGTGTGCACGCGATGCCGGCGCTAAGCTTATTAAGCTGCATGCGCAGGAATACGTGTTGCCGCTCTATGCAAAGGCGGGCTACACGCAAATTGCCCCGGTAGATTACGAAGACGAGGGCCAGCCCCATGTCTGGATGGCCAAGCGCGTAGATGGCAGATAGGGACGTTCCTTTTCTGCCGGCAGCTGGGGACACTCCTTGGCAATTGACACATTGGAGCGCTCGGACATACAGTTTTTCGATTCCGTATGTATATATGCGCGCTATTGGGTTATAAAATCTAAGTCTGAACATAGCAGGTCTGCGATGCGGCTCGGGCAACCGGGCCGTTTTTGCGGACGGGGGTAGCGCGAAAGGACTGCACATGCGTCAATTTAAGACCGAGAGCAAAAAATTGCTCGACCTCATGATCAACTCCATCTACACCAATAAGGAAATCTTCCTGCGCGAGCTTATCTCTAACGCGAGCGACGCCGTCGACAAGCTCAACTTTAAGAGCCTGCAGGATCCGAGCGTCAAGATCAACCAGGGCGACCTGGCCATTCGCGTCTCCTTTGATAAAGACGCCCGCACCATTACCATCTCGGATAACGGCATTGGCATGACCGCCGAGGAGCTCGAGCGCAATCTGGGCACCATCGCCCATTCCGGCTCCGAGGAGTTTAAGACCGAGAACGCCGAGCAGCAGGGCTCCGATGTCGACATCATCGGTCAGTTTGGCGTGGGCTTCTACTCGGCTTTTATGGTCGCCAGCCATGTGAAGGTCGTCAGCCGCGCCTATGGCGAGGGTGTCGCCCATGTGTGGGAATCCGACGGTCTTGAGGGCTACACCATCGAGGACGGCGAGCGCGCCGAGCACGGTACCGATGTCATCCTGACGCTGCGCGAGAACGAGAAGCTCGATGCCGACGGCGAGGCCGAGACCTACGATCGCTTCCTGACCGAGTGGGGTCTCAAGAGCCTGATTCAGCAGTACAGTAACTATGTGCGCTACCCGATCCAGATGATGGTGTCCAAGAGCCGCCAGAAACCCAAGCCCGAGGACGCCGGCGACGATTACAAGCCCGAGTACGAGGACTACCAGGAGCTCGAGACCGTCAATTCCATGACACCGATCTGGAAGAAGCGCAGCTCCGATGTCGAGCAGAAGGACTACGACGAGTTCTACAAGTCCACGTTCCACGACTTTGACGATCCTGCGCGCACCATCAGCTTCCACGCCGAGGGCACGCTCGAGTATGACGCCCTGCTGTTTGTGCCGGGACGCGCGCCGTTCGATCTGTACAGCAAGGACTACGAGAAGGGTCTGGCGCTCTACAGCTCCAACGTCCTGATCATGGAGAAGTGCGACGACCTGCTGCCCGACTACTACAACTTTGTCCGCGGCGTCGTGGATTCCGCCGACGTGTCGCTCAACATCTCGCGCGAGACGCTGCAGCAGAACCGTCAGCTCAAGGCCATCGCCAAGCGTGTGGAAAAGAAGATTACCGCCGACCTTGAGGATATGCGTGACAACGACCGCGAGGCCTACGAGAAGTTCTTTGAGAACTTTGGCCGCGGTCTTAAGTACGGCATCTACTCGAGCTATGGCATGAAGGCCGATGAGCTCGCCGACCTGTTGCTGTTCTGGTCTGCCAAGGAACAGAAGATGATTACCCTGGCCGAGTATGCCAAGGGCATGCCTGAGGATCAGAAGGCCATCTACTACGCCGCCGGCGACTCGCGTGAGCGCTTGGCCAAGATGCCCGTGGTAAAGGGCGTGCTCGACCGCGGCTATGACGTGCTGCTGCTGACGCAGGATGTGGATGAGTTCACGTTCCAGGCTATGCGTGAGTACGTTGCCGCCGATATGCCCAAGATCTACGAGGACGATGCTGCCCGCGAGGCTGCCGAGAAGGCTGTGGCCGACGGTGCCGAGCCCGAGGTCGAGGATCGTCATCTAGAGCTCAAGAACGTTGCGACCGGTGATCTTGACCTGGCGACCGAGGACGAGAAGAAGGAGGCCGAGGACGCCACCAAGGAGAACGAGGACCTCTTTAGCGCTATGAAGGAGGCGCTCGGTGACAAGGTCGAGAAAGTCGCCGTCTCCGCGCGCCTGACCGATGCCCCCGCTTGTATCACCACCGAGGGCCCACTTTCGCTCGAGATGGAGAAGGTGCTCCAGAAGGGACCCGAGGGCGCGCCCGACGGCATGCCCAAGAGCCAACGCGTGCTCGAGCTCAACGCCAAGCACCCGGTCTTTGACAAGCTTGTCGCTGCCCAGAAGGCAGGCGACGCCGACAAGATCAAGCAGTACTCCGGTCTGCTCTATGACCAGGCTCTGCTGGTCGAGGGCATTTTGCCCGAGGACCCCGTTGCCTTCGCGGCGGCTGTTTGCAACTTGATGTAGTTCGGGGATACGGCACCGTAACTAGATTAGAACGAGAGTGGATAATCTCCCACTTTTGGCTCGAATGCGGGCTTGAAGTGGGAGATTTTCCACTCTCGTTTCCTTTTGAATGATTCCTCCGTCCCCAAGGGATCAATTATTTGTCGGGGTTGTGGTTTTGTGACCTGCTGAAATTAAAGATACTGTACAACTGTACGTTAATTCGTCTTCGTAGTATATTGCTACCCGCAAAACTCAATACCATTGTGCTCTGAGACGCTAAAGCGCCTACGTACAATGGTTATCAATAGTACGATTCGATTCAACGACAGGATGGATGGTCCAAGCGTGAGTCTCGGCAGCAAACTATCCAATGCAAAGGTCTCCTTTGCGATATTTAAGCGCGACATTAAGCGACTGCTTGTGAACCCCGTCGCCTTGGTGGTTACCCTTGGCGTGTGCGTTATTCCCTCGCTGTATGCCTGGTACAACATCGTGGCCAACTGGGATCCGTACGGAAACACCCAGGGCATCAAGATTGCCATCGCCAACAACGATCGGGGCACCCAAAACGACCTGGTGGGCGAGCTCAACGCGGGCGATCAGGTCGTCGATCAGCTCAAGGAGAACGATCAGCTGGGCTGGACCTTCGTCGATTCTGCGGCCGATGCCAAAGAGGGCGTCGAGAGCGGTGAGTACTATGCGGCCATCGTAGTCCCCAAGAACTTCTCGGATAACCTGGTTTCGATGCTCGACGGCAACTACCATCAGCCCAAGCTTACGTACTACGTCAATGAGAAGAAGAGCGCTATTGCGCCCAAGGTTACCGACACCGGTGCAAACACCATCGAGGAGCAGATCAACTCGGAATTTGTCTCCACGGTGGGCGAGACCGTTGCCAGTATTGCCAAGGATGCCGGAGTCGATTTAAAGGACAAGGCAACCCAGACTCAGGATTCGTTGGCCGGTTCGGTATCAGAGGCTTCCGATACGTTGGGCGAAGTGCGTGATTCGATTGGCGACATGAATGCCGCCATCGATAAGACGAGTGGTTCCATTGCCTCGGCAGATGCGGCACTTGCCGGTCTGCAGGGTCAGGCGCCGTCGCTGACGCAGGCGATCTCCCAGGGCAATGACCTGCTGGGCGAGGCTCGCGCCACGGCGGGCAACTCTGTCGCCTCGCTCTCCAAGGCGCTCTCGGAAGGCAGCCTTGCGCTCACCAAGACGTCAGCCTCCGCAAACGCTGCGATTGGCAAGCTGACGGGCACGGTCGCATCTACGACTACCCGTATCGACAACTCGCTTGAGTCTCTCCAAGCGACGATCGACCACAATAAGGCCGTTATCGGGCACTTGGAAATTCTCGTCAATGACACGTCGACAGGTTCCAAGGAAATTGACGCGCGCATTGTATCGATCATCGATTTGCTCCGCGAGCAGAATGAAAAGCTTCAGAGCATCAAGGACGGTCTGTCTGCGCAGTCGAGCGCCATGGCGAATGACGCTGCGGCTGTCTCGGGTGCCAGCGACGCTATCAATAATGCAATTCAGACCGGTGCGACCAACCTTGGCCAGGCTCAGACGGACCTGGGTCAAAACGCGCTGCCGAAGGTCTCGAGCGCACTTGATTCGTTTGCCGCCGTCTCGGGTGATCTGACGGGAATCGTGTCTGGCCTCACGCCTACTATTGCAAGTGCGCGCGGTACACTTTCGCAACTCAACGCCACGCTCGGTCAGGCCAAGACCACGCTGTCCCAGACCGATGCCTCGCTTGCCAAGGTCCAGGACAAGCTCGCAACCGCCGCCAACGACATCGCGGCGCTACAGACCTCCGAGTCCATGGGCGAGCTGGCCGGCCTGATGGGCGTCGACGTCGATGATGTTGCAGACTTCATGGCATCTCCGGTCGAGCTGACCTCAAAGTCAATTTACCCGGTCAAGAGCTTTGGTTCGGGCATTGCCCCGTTCTATACCAATCTGGCGCTGTGGGTGGGCGGCTACGTGCTTATCGCCATCTACAAGCTCGAGGTCGACCGCGAAGGCATCGGCAGCTTTACCGCGCGTCAGGGCTACTTTGGCCGCTGGTTGCTCCTGGTGATCCTGGGCGCGTTGCAGGCCATCATCGTTACGGTAGGCGATCTGGTGATCGGCGTGCAGTGCGTCAGCCCGCTGCTGTTCGTGCTGGGCGGCATCGCCATCTCGTTCACCTACGTCAATATCATCTATGCGCTGTCCACCACGTTTAAGCATATCGGCAAGGCTATCGGCGTCATTCTGGTTATCGTGCAGATCCCGGGTTCGTCGGGCATGTACCCCATCGAGATGATGCCAGGCTTCTTCCAGTGGCTGCACCCGCTGCTGCCCTTTACCTACGGCATCAATCTGCTGCGCGAGACGGTCGGCGGCATGTACTCGTTCAACTACCTGTTTAACCTGTGCATTCTGGGCGTGTTCTTGATCGTGGCGCTCTTTATCGGTCTGCAGCTGCGTCCGCTGCTGCTCAACCTTAACCTGCTCTTTGATAAACAGCTTTCCACGACCGGTATGATGATTTGCGAGTCCAACGACCTGCCGCGCCAGCGCTACTCGCTGCGCACGGCCATGCGTGTCATGCTCGATTCCGATTCGTACCGTCGCGAACTGCTCGATCATGCGGTCGCCTTTGAACATCGCTACCCGTACTACATCAAGGGCGGTTTTGCCGCCGTGGTGGGCGTTCAGGTCCTGCTCTTTGTCCTGTCGACGGTTCTCGATATCGACAATAACGGCAAGATCATCCTGCTTGTCATTTGGATCATCTCGGTTATTGCCATCTGCGGCTGGCTTATCAATATCGAATATATCCGCGCGAGCCTCAATACCCAGATGCGCATCTCGGCGCTTTCGGATGAGGACCTGCGTCGCGAGATGCGCGAGCACACGGCCGCCATTCCTGCCGCCCGCCACATGTTTGGCCTCAACGCCAGCGAGCGTGGTGCCAAGGGCGGCGATCAGTCCACGGGCCGCTTGCCGCATATCGGCTCGCACCATAAATCTCAGGGCAGCGACAGCACAGCCACAAATGATGGAGATACCACCGCGCTTGGCAAGCACTCCAAAGGAGGTGAGGCATAAATGAAGAACATCCTGCATCTGTTTAAGCGCGATGTCCAAAACGTGTCTCGCTCCGTGATCGGCTTGGTTGTCGTGATGGGCCTCATTATCGTACCGTGTCTGTACGCGTGGTTTAACATCGCCGGCAGCTGGGATCCGTACGGCAACACCGGCAATCTTAAGATCGCCGTGGTCAACACCGATGAGGGTTACGAGAGCGATTTGATCCCCGTCGAGGTTAACGTGGGCGAAAACGTGACCGCCACCCTACGCGGCAACGAGAGCTTCGATTGGGTTGTGCTCAACAATCGCGAAAAGGCTATCGAGGGCGTTAAGTCGGGCGCGTACTATGCTGCCGTCGTTATCCCCAAAACGTTTAGCGCTGACATGATGACGCTTTTCTCGACCGACGTGGAACACGCCGATATCGAGTTTTACGAGAACCAGAAGGCCAACGCCATTGCGCAGATCGTGACCGAGAAGGGTTCGAGTGCCGTTCAGAGCCAGGTTAACGAAACTTTTACCGAGACCATTACGAGCATCGGTCTTAAGACGGTGTCCAGCCTGCTCGATTACATGAGCACCGACCAGGTCAGCAACTTTATCGCCAACCTGTCCTCGACGCTAGGCGATTCGATTGAGGACCTGCGAGACGTTCAGGCAAATGCTTCGTCGCTGGCGGGCATTTTGAGCTCCACGTCCGATTCGCTGACGTCGGCGAGCGGCATGCTCAAGCAGACGGGCACGGTCGATGAGTCAACGAAGCAGCTGATGGAGCATGTCAAGAGCGGTATTAGCGATTCCAAGGAAGCGCTGAAGGACGCCAACGACGCCATCAATGCCGCGATTGACGGAAGCGCGGGCTCGTTTGACAACGTGTCCGCCGAGCTTGCGAAGGCATTTGATGCCGCGAATCAACATGTCGACCTTACAGTGTCCCAGCTCAACGATGCCGCGGCGGCGCTCAACACGCGTGCCGACGATATCGACGCCACGGCCGACCAGCTCCGCAGCTTTGCCGATCAGGTGACTGACGAAAAACTCCAGGACAGCCTCAAGTCTGTGGCAACATCGCTGAGCAGGATTGCTGTGGAGTATCGCAACAACGCCAAGGACTTGACGGCCACCGCGAAGTCTCTCTCTGACAGCATGGCAGAGGTTAATAAGTCGCGTGCCGAGGTCGATCAGGCCATCGCCGATGCCAAGGCCGGCATCGCGGGCGCCAAATCCGATTACGATTCCACGTTCTCGGTTAAGGCCAAGGAGCTCAAGAAGACCGTCTCGGGCATTCTAGACTCGCTCGATGGTATCTCGGGCGATCTGGATAGCGCCGTAGACGGCCTGACCGACGCATCCGGTTCGCTGGCAAAGGGCCTCTCCAAGGCTGCAAAGCTGGTCAACAAGGCTTCTGATCAGCTGGGCGAGGCGTCGGACAAGATCAGTGCGTTTAAGGACGAGCTCGACGGCGCCTTGATGTCGGATGACCTCGCTACGATCAAGACGATGATCGGCAATGATCCCGAGGGTCTGGCCGTGTCGCTTTCCGGCCCCGTCGCGCTCGATCGCAAGCCGGTCTATCCGATCCGCAACTACGGTTCGGCCATGGCACCGTTCTACACGATTCTGTCGCTCTGGGTGGGCTCGATTGTGCTGGCGGCCATGATGAAGGTCTCGGTTGACGATGAGCTTATCAACGAGCTCATCCCCGTGCGCCTGCACGAGATCTACCTGGGCCGCTACCTGTTCTTTGGCGGTCTGGCCCTGCTGCAGGCAACGCTCGTGTGTGCGGGCGACATCCTGTTCTTTGGCATCCAGTGCGACGACCCGCTGCAGTTTGTGCTGGCGGGCTGGGTCGCGAGTCTCGTGTTCTCCAATATCGTCTACACGCTTACGGTTTCGTTTGGCGATATCGGCAAGGCGCTCGCCGTCGTGCTGCTGGTCATGCAGGTCGGCGGTTCGGGCGGCACGTTCCCCATCGAGATGACCGGCCCCGTGTTCCAGGCGATCTATCCGTTCCTGCCGTTCACCCACGGCATCAACGCCATGCATGCCGCCATGGCCGGTGCGTACCACATGGAGTACTGGATTGAGCTAGGCATTCTGGCGAGCTATCTGATTCCGTCGCTGGCACTGGGCGTCGTCTTCCGCCGCCCGGTCATCAAAGCCAACGACTGGATCATCGAAAAACTGGAGTCAACCAAATTGATTTAGTTCAGCAACGTAAACGCCGTCGGAACATCGAGATCTTCCAACCCGATGCTTTAGCGTAGTGAATTGCACGGGCTGCTTGGTTGTTGCTACAGTAGCGGGGCGTGCCGGGGGTCCGGTGCGCCCTGTTTTTATTTGACCATGAGGCGGCACGCAGCCATACGCGTGCGGACACCACGCCCAGATTGAGCGCGAGGATGCCCTATGGCCCAGCATGCCACTGACAATATCGAAATGATGCCCGATAGCCCTGTTGCTCGCGAGGACCTGGGCGCGGGCGGCACCTCCCGCGGCGCCGGCGCTCGCTCGCCGCTGTTCTGGAAAGTCCTGCTGCTTTCGGTGGCAGTCGTCTGGGGCTACTCCTTTACGACCATGAAGGACGCGCTCGGCACCATTCCGGTGTTCGAACTGCTCTACGTGCGCTTTCTGCCTGCGGCGTTGGTCATGTTTTTCATCTTCCACAAGCGCATCATCGCGCACCTCAACGCCCGCAACCTTATCGTCGGACTTGGCATGGGCGCACTTATGTGGGCCGCCTACGCCCTGCAGACAGTCGGTCTGGCGCACACCACGGCGGGCAAGAATGCTTTTTTGACGGGCACGTATTGCATCGTTGTGCCGTTCGCGAGCTATTTTCTGAGCGGCGAAAAACTCACCCGCTATAACCTGGGCGCGGCGCTGCTGTGCTTGGCGGGCATTGGCTTGGTAGCGCTCGATAGCGTTGAATTCAACATCGGTGATGTCATTACGCTGGCGGGTGCGGTCTTTTTCGCCATCCAGATGGCGGTGACTGCCAAGTACGGTCGCAAAATGGACATCAACGTCATCACGTTTTGGATGTTTGTGGGCAACGGCGTGCTGAGCCTGGCAACGTCGCTGCTATTCGAGACCCAAGCGCCTCTGTCCGTGTGGACGCCGAGCTTTATCAGCGCGATGGCGTTTCTCTCGGTTGGTTGCACATGCGCGGCTCTGCTCATCCAAAACGTCGGCCTGGCGCATGTCTCGGCCTCGACGGGCTCACTGCTCCTTTCGATGGAGTCGCCTTCGGGCGTGCTGTTCTCGGTGCTGCTGATGGGGGAGGCGCTCACCTCGCGCCTGCTCGCCGGCTTCGCGCTCATCTTTCTTTCGATTATCTTGAGCGAGACGCATTTCGATTTCTTGCGCCGAAAATCACACCCGCAATTGTAAACAACTTGTTGCGCCGCCCTCCCAGGGCGGCATTTTTATGTCATGCCCTTACAGTTGTACCTTGCACTTTACGCTATCAAAGTGCGTACTGCAAAAACGTTACTGGAGGGCTTCTATGGCATCAGCTCTGTCCGATTTTCAACCGCAACCATCGCCCCAGGCCACCGCGGCGGCGCAGGCCGCTATCGGTGACGGTCTTGTCGCAGAAGCTCAGGCTTTTGCAGACGAGCTTGCTGCATGGCGACACGATCTACACCAGATGCCCGAGCTGGGTAACAATCTTCCGCAGACGTCTGCCTATATCCAGGCACGTCTGGACGAGATGGACATCCCCCATACCACGCTCGTCGACGGTTCCTGCGTCGTTGGCCTGATCGGTGCCGGTGCGGCCGCTCAGGGCAATGGCACGTGCAAGGACGAGCAGGCCGGAACGGTCGTCATGCTCCGAGGCGATATGGATGCCCTTCCCGTTGTCGAGGAATCCGGCGAGCCCTTTGCATCCACCAATGGCTGCATGCATGCTTGCGGTCACGATATGCACGCGACGGCCCTGCTTGGTGCGGCGCGCCTGCTCAAGGCCCGCGAGGCCGAGCTCGTCGACGCCAATGCTACCGTCAAACTGCTGTTCCAGCCGGGTGAGGAGACCTTTGAGGGAGCACGCGCTGCTATCGCCGACGGCTTGCTCGAGAACCCGCGCCCTCAGGCGGCCTTTGCCATGCATGTCAACAGCCAGTCGCCGCTTGGCCTGGTGCTCTACGGCAGCCCGGCGCTTTCGGGCGTGTACGGTTTTCGCATCACGCTTCAGGGCAAGGGCGGCCATGGCTCGAGCCCCGAGATTTGCATCGACCCCATCACGGCAGGCGTCCATGTGCACCTGGCGCTCCAGGAGCTTATCTCCCGCGAGGTGCCGGCGGCCAAGGAAGTCGCACTTACCGTTGGTAAGTTCGCCGGCGGCTTGGCGGCCAACGTCATCCCCGACACCTGCGTGCTCGAGGGAACGCTGCGCGGCTTTGATGTTGAGCTCATGGCTCACCTAAAGACCCGCATCGCGGAGGTCGTTAACGGCGTTGCCACGACCTATCGTACGCCGGCGACCATCGAGGCGCTTTCGGATGTTCCGCCGCTTGTACTCGACAGCGATATGACTCAGGCGTCGCTTGGCTACGTGGGCGCAGTGCTGCCCAAGGCGGCTTTCTTGCCGCTTTTCCATGCCATGGCGAGTGAGGACTTCGCGCTTATCTCGAGCGAGATTCCGAGTGCGTACTTTACCGTGGGCGCGGCCGTAACCGACACGGACGAACACTTTGCCCAGCACCATCCCAAGGCACGTTTTAACGATGCCGAGCTGCCGCTCGGTGCCGCGGCCTATACCGCCGTCGCTTTGGGCTATATCGCCGACCACCGGTAGCACCCAACCTTGCCTTTCAAGCCTGCGGGCATGGCCGTAAGGCCTATGCCCTTGTCTTTCAAGGCAATCTTGGGCACTACCGGCACCCGGCGCAGGCTATTCGTTTGTCTAAAAGGAGCAGTATGCCCCAGCAGCGTAAGTTCTTCCCCGGCTGACTCGTGGTTGCCTCCGGCTTCGTGATCATGGCCACGCGTTACACGATTTTTGTCAATTGCATGAGCCTGTTCCAGCCGCTGATCGTCAGCGACCTGGGTATTTCCCTTGCGCAGTACAACGTCTCCAATGTCATCTCCACCGTGGTGAGCGTCGTGGGTTCGCTCGTTATCGGTCATGTTGCCGATAAGGTGAGTGGCCGCGTATTGGGCTCGCTCACCGTTATCGCTACCTCGGCGGTGCTTGCTGGCATGAGCTTTGTCGGTGAGCTGTGGCAGGTCTACGTGCTCTTTTCTGTTCGCCCCGTTCTGTCCGTGGCCGCCTTGGAAGCCGAATGGATGCTCGTACCATCATTCGGTTTCCAAGGCGGCCACGGGCCTACGAAATGATCCCTTTTCCTCCGTCCCCAACAGATCACGCGATCCGAAGGGGACGGAGGAAAAGGGATCACAAACAGCGGCGGCGCATCTGGCCGAACGAGCCCCCATACCCTCGTTCGGTCAGACGCGCCGCCGCGTTGCTGCTTTGTGCCGTATAATATCCACTACCTATGACGCGATACAAAAGAAAGGTGTTTGCCCATGCAGGCACAGAAGGCGGAGGGAACCCGCGACCTTATCGGCGCCGAGATGCGCGCTTGGCAAAAGATGCAGCAGATTGCGGCTGGCGTATTCGAGCCGTTTGGCTTTAAGCCCATCGAAACGCCCGCGATCGAGCAGGTGGACGTCTTTGTCCACGGCATCGGCCAGTCGACCGACGTCGTGCGCAAGGAGATGTTCCGCGTGTTTAGCGGCGCCAACCTGGAGCGCGTCTTTACCGAGGGTACCGATACCAAGCTCAAGCCCAAGCAGCGCCTGGCGCTTCGTCCCGAGGGCACGGCCGGTGTGGTGCGCGCCGTCGTGGAGAACAACCTGGTGCCTCAGGGCTCCACGCCGTTTAAGGCCTACTATGCCGAGGCCATGTTCCGCGGCGAGCGTCCCCAGAAGGGCCGCCTGCGCCAGTTCCACCAGGTGGGCATCGAATGGCTCGGCGCTCCCGATCCGGCTGCCGACGCCGAGTGCATCATCATGCTCATGGAGTTCTACAAGCGCCTGGGCTTCGACCTTTCCAAGCTTCGCCTGCTCATCAACTCGATGGGCGATGCCCAGTGCCGTCCGGCCTATCGCGAGCAGGTCAAGCAGTTCATCCTCGATCACGCCGACGAGATGTGCGACGAGTGCCGTGAGCGCGCCGAGCTCAACCCGCTGCGTGCCTTCGACTGCAAGAACGACCACTGCCGCGAGATCATGGCCGAGGCTCCGCTGATGGGTGACAACCTGTGCGACGAGTGCCGTGAGCACTACGAGCAGGTCAAGCGCTATCTGGATGCCGCCGGTATCGAGTATGTCGAGGATCCCACCCTGGTGCGCGGCCTGGACTACTACACCCGTACTGTCTTTGAGGTCGAGGCCCCCGGCGCCGGCGTCGGCTCCATCGGTGGCGGCGGCCGCTACGACGGCCTGGTCGAGCTCGAGGGTGGCAAGCCCACGGCGGGCGTCGGCTTTGCCGTCGGTTTTGAGCGCGCCCTCCTGGCCCTGCAGGCCTTTGGCAGCGATTTGGGTGCCGATGAGGCTCCGTGCGTCTATGTCGCCAACGCCGGCAAAGAGCTGCGCCAGAACGTCTTTGCCATCACGCAGGAGCTTCGCGCCGCAGGCATCGTGACCGAGGCCGACTATCAGGGCCGTTCGCTCAAGGCCCAGTTTAAGCAGGCCGATAAGGTAGGCGCCAAGCTCATCTTGGTCCTAGGTGGCGACGAGCTTGCCGCCGGCAAGGTCAAGGTGCGCGACATGGAGAGCCACGAAGAGGTTCTTGCCGATCTGGCCAACGTCGTCGAGGCGGTTCGCGAGCGCCTGTAGCGCATCTTTTTGAGCTGCGGACCCGCTTAAGTGTTCCGTCCATTGCGAGCGATTGTTACGGGGGTGTTTCGCATTTATGCGGAATGCCCCCGTTTGTGTATGCCGTCCACCGAGAAATACGACCATTTAGAGCAAAAACCCTTGCAATGCAGAAAATACTTTTGTGTGGTAAAGCGCAATCAGCGTCGAAAGTTTTTGCTGAGTGCCTATAATAAATACCGCATGTTACGTGCATAGAAGGAGGAATGGGAGGAAACGTGGCTGAGAACCTAAGCAACCAGTCTGTACCCGAAGCCGCGGCGCGCGTCGCTGCCGTGGTCAACCGCCTCGTTAACCGAATCGGCTCGAATGCCGAGTCCAGGGAGCGTCTCGCCGAGATCGAGATCCCCGAGGAGCTGCGCGACAATCTGGCGTTGTTCCTGCGCCTGGAGCGTCGTGTGCTTAGCGAGTATGATCCTGAGATCGCGGACCTGTTCGACAAAATCCTGTCGGCTGAGATTGTGGCCAATGCCGGCAACCCCGGTACGCGCGCTGCCGACGAGGCCGTCGACGAGCAGGGCGTGCCCACCGCCGACGAGCCCACTGCCGTGGCATTTCGTGAGGTCGTCGATCTGATCGACAGCCTGCCGCTCGATAAGCAGCAGGTCATTGTCCGCGCCTTTACGAGCTTCTTCCACCTGGCAAACCTGTCGGAGGAGAACTACCGTGTGGCGCAGCTGCGCGAGCGCGAGGCCGGTGCGTCGACCGATACCGAGGTCGATCCCGCCAACGAGCTCACCGTCGCCTATCACCAGCTGGTGAATGAACTGGGCGTCGAGGGCGCCAACGAGCTGCTCGGCAAGCTTGAGTTCCATCCCGTCTTTACCGCGCATCCCACTGAGGCCCGTCGTAAGGCCGTCGAGGGCAAGATTCGCCGTATCTCCAACCTGCTGGAGGAGCGTCCGCGTCTGGGCGGCTCCGACCTGGTGGAGAACGAGCGCCATATGCTGCAGGAGATCGACGCCCTGGTGCGTACGAGCCCCATCGCGCTCAAGAAGCCCACGCCGGTCGAGGAAGCCGATACCATCATCGACATCTTCGATAACACACTGTTCGACGTTATTCCCGTTATCTATCGTCGTTTTGACGACTGGGTGCTGGGCGACAAGGCCGGTACCGTGCCGCCGCTGTGCCCGGCGTTCTTCCATCCCGGCAGCTGGATCGGTTCCGACCGCGACGGTAACCCCAACGTCACCGCCAAGGTGAGCCGTGAGGTCGCTGCCAAGTACTTCACTCACATGGTGCTCAAGCTCGAGGACAAGTGCCGCCGCATCGGCCGCAATCTCACGCTCGAAGCCACCTACAGCAAGCCGTCTGCCGAGCTCATCAACCTGTGGAACCATCAGGTCGAGATGAGCCCTCGTTACACGGCCCGCGCCGAGCTGATCTCCGAGCACGAGCCTCATCGCGCCGTCATGCTCGTCATGGCCGACCGCCTGAACGCCACCGTGCGTCGTATCACCGACACCATGTACCACAGCGCCGATGAGTTCCTGGAGGACCTGCGCGTCGTCCAGCGCTCGCTGGCCGCCTGCGGAGCCGTCCGTGCTGCTTACGGCCCGGTCCAGACCATCATCTGGCAGGTCGAGTCCTTCGGCTTCCACATGGTCGAGATGGAGTTCCGTCAGCACTCCGTGGTGCACGCCCGCGCCCTCAAGGATATCCACGAGAACGGTATCCATGGCGATCTGCAGCCTATGACGCGCGAGGTCATCGATACCTTCCGCGCTATCGGCTCCATCCAAAAGCGCTACGGCAAGAAGATGGCGCACCGCTATATCATCTCGTTCACCAAGAGCGCCCAGCATGTGGCTGACGTCTTTGAGCTTGCCCACCTGTCCTTTGCACACGAGGAGGATGTCCCCGAGCTCGACGTGATCCCGCTGTTCGAGCAGCTCGAGGACCTCGAGGGCTGCGTCGACGTGCTCGACCAGATGCTCACGCTGCCCGTGGTACAGAAGCGCCTTGCTCAGACCAACCGCCGCATGGAGGTTATGCTGGGCTATTCCGACTCCTCCAAGGACGCCGGTCCTACCACGGCCATGCTCGCGCTGCACTCCGCGCAGGAGCGCATCGCCAAGTGGGCAGAGAAGAACGATATCGACCTGGTGCTCATGCACGGTCGCGGCGGTGCCGTGGGCCGTGGCGGCGGCCCGGCCAACAAGGCCGTGCTGGCGCAGCCCAAGGGTTCGGTCAACTGCTTCTTTAAGCTCACCGAGCAGGGCGAGGTCATCTTTGCCCGTTACGGCAACCGCACGCTGGCTCAGCGCCATGTTGAGTCCGTTGCCGCCGCAACGCTTTTGCAGTCGGCCCCGAGTGTCGAGAAGACCAACACCGAGACCACGCAGAAGTTCTGGGATATGGCCGAGAAGCTCAACGCCGCAAGCCGCGAGCGCTATCTGGACCTGCTGAACACCGAGGACTTTACACCATGGTTCTCGACCGTGACGCCGCTGACCGAGGTCGGTCTGCTGCCGATCGGCTCCCGTCCGGCGCAGCGCGGCCTGGGCGCGCTAAAGACCTT
>OBWW01000118.1_pt1 | contig 93698 bp, 88 predicted proteins | sample 1538091 | NCBI WGS metagenome assembly OBWW01 (sample SAMEA2580125, study PRJEB22360) | human gut metagenome | biome: human gut; feature: human-associated habitat; material: faeces | place: Denmark | collected 2008/2010 | reverse complement strand
GGCAAGGACAGGAGCGTCATTGATACCATCACCAACAAAAGCCAATTTGCTTCCCTGTCTCTTTTTACTGTCTAAAAGCTCAACCTTTTCCACTTTTTGATCAGGAAACAGTTGTGCATAATATTCATCCAACTGCAATTCTTCCGCAACAGCCTTTCCGATTTTTTCATCATCACCAGTAAGCATGACTGTTTTTTCCACACCGATATGTTTCAAATCAGAAATTGCTTTTTTGCTGTCCGGCTTTACTTCATCTGTTATCAAAATGCATCCGGCATATTGACCATCTACTGCTACATAAACCTTTGTACCAACTTTTTCACAGGCTGTGTACTCCACATGCTCTGAATCCATAAGTTTCGTATTGCCAACATAAACTTTCTTCTTTCCTGCCATGGCACTGATTCCATATCCGGAAATTTCCTTGTAATCAGAGATAACTGATTGGTCAATTTCTTTTCCATAAGCAGAGAGAATGGATTTTGCAATAGGATGGTTAGAAAAGCTCTCTGCCTGGACCGCATACTCCAGAACCTGTTCTTTTGAAAATCCATTTGCAGGCAGAATATCAGTCACATTGAAAACACCCTTTGTAAGTGTTCCAGTTTTATCGAACACAATAATGCTGACATTATTAAGTGCCTCTAAATAATTACTTCCTTTTACAAGAATACCTCGTTTAGATGCCGCACCAATACCTCCGAAGAAAGTCAGCGGGATTGAAATGACCAATGCACATGGGCAAGATACCACAAGGAAAACAAATCCTCTGCGAATCCACTCTGTCCAACCTCCACCAAGAAGGATTGGTGGCAGAATTGCCAGAATAGCTGCTAAGATTACAACAACAGGAGTGTAATAACGTGCAAATGTAGTAATGAAATTTTCTGTTGGTGCTTTTCTACTGGACGCATTCTCCACAAGATCAATAATCTTTGAAGCAGTAGATTCACCAAATGCTTTCGTTGTCTTAATCGTTAAAACACCCGTCTGATTCATACAACCGGAAAGTGCTTCGTCTCCTTTATGAACGCTTCTCGGAACCGATTCTCCAGTTAAAGCCCTCGTATCCAGCATAGAATCTCCATCCAATACCACACCGTCTAATGGGATTTTTTCACCAGGCTTTACAATAATAATCTCACCAATGGCAACACTTTCAGAAGATATGGTAATCAATTCTCCGTTCCTTCTGACTGTAGCACAATCCGGACGTATATCCATCAAATCTGATATAGATTTTCTGGAACGCTCAACAGCCAATGACTGAAAAAATTCACCAACTTGATAGAACAGCATAACAGCAACTGCTTCCGGATATTCACCAATGACAAAAGCACCAATCGTAGAAACGCTCATCAGGAAATGTTCATCAAACACACGTCCCTTTGAAATATTCCTCACAGCTTGCCATACAACATCCCCGCCAAGAATAATATAGGAGACAATGAGAAAAACTAACTCGACAGGCAGTGGCACTTTCGCAAAAACTGTCAATGCCATACCAATACCATAGATTGCTGTGCCAATCGCTAAACGAATCGTCAATTTCTTGTCCTCATTGTTATAGGATGTATTGGTATCCTGTTTTTTTGCAGGTATATAGTATTCCTGTGCAATTTCGGAAACTTCTACATCTGGCTCATGGCTGTGGACAATCGTTTCAATCTGACTGGCTATTGTATTTGCGGCAACTGGAGCAACATTGATTGTCAGCGTCTGCTTCATCAAATTTACAACTGAGGATTGTACACCATCCAATTCTCCGACTTCTTTTTCAATTTTTGCGGAGCAGTTCGGACAGTCCAAGCCTTTTAATAAAAATATTCGTTTCATAATGACCTCCTTGCAATTTGTTTAGTTGCTCAATCGCTCAACTATAACGCTAAAAAATATTATTTCTGCCATAGATGCTCAAATCCCTTATCAATAATCTCTTTCACATGATCATCTGCCAGAGAGTAGTAAACTATCTGCGCTTCTCTACGGAATTTTACCAAATTCGCAAGACGCAATGCCTTTAACTGGTGTGAGATTGCGGATTTCGTTACCCCCAGTAGCACAGCAAGATCACATACACACATCTCACTCTGTTCCAGAGCGTGTAAGATTTGTACTCTGGTACCATCTCCAAATAGCTTAAATAAAGATGCCAACTGGATATAATCATCTTTGGGTTGCATCTTGGATTTCACATCATTCACAATATCCTCATGAATCACATCACAATTACAAATATAAGACGTTTTAGACATACACTTACCTCGTATAATCGCAGTTGAATAGTTGTTCAACTATGATTATATTCATTTTTTGTTCTATGTCAATAAGATTAGTAAATATCTTCTTGGATTTTTGTTTTTAACTGCTTAATACTTTTGTACCGCACCAAAGAACGTGTAGATGAGTTTGAATATAAATTCAAGGACTCCGAAACAGGAAAAATTAAAAAGTTCAAGATAACAGAAAAAAGGATTGTTACTTTTAATCCCAAACTGGCCAAGAAGCAGATATATGAGATTAATAAAGAAGTTGAAAAAGCAAAACTGCTGAAAGCTTCACAGGCAAAGCGCTCAGAATACGGCGACTCTGCAAAATATGTGATTTTTACCACTACAGACAAAAAAAGAAACGATACGAATGGAAAAATTAAAGTCACTATGAATGAGGATCTTGGTATGCTTCCTTTTAGGTAGACAGTTGAAAAAAATAAAACTGTTTATCTGAAAGGGGGCATTTTTTATGGATAAGATTTCTCCAGAAGAAAAAATACAATGGATGGAAAAAATTCTTCAGAAAAAAGAATCCATCAGTTCTGTTGCATCAAAACTAGGAGTTTATTATACGACCGTTGATAAATGGCTTAGAAATTATAAATCAATTGGACCGGAAGCTTTTTTTCGAAAAGGTCATACCTATCGAACTCCTGCTCAAAAAGAAGCGGCTGTTTTCGATTATCTTTCTGGAAAAGGTTCTCTCCGGGATATCTGTGCCAAACACAAAATTTCAGATGCACAGATACTCAGAAGATGGATTATGAAGTATAATAGTCATGATAAGGAAACAGGAGGTAGACCAATCATGACCAAAGGCAGAAAAACTACATTTGAAGAACGTGTCGAGATCGTTCAATATTGCATAAAACATTCCCATAACTATTCGGAAACAGCAAAAAAATTTCACATTTCTTATCAGCAGGCCAGAAGTTATACTATAAGATATGAAGAAAACGGGGTGGATGGGCTGCAAGATAAGCGGGGAAAGAGAAAATCCCCAGAGGAAATGACGGAAGTAGAAAAACTGCGTGCAGAAGTAAGACTTCTGCGTGCGGAAAAAAGACGTGCAGAAATAGAGATATCTTTCTTAAAAAAATTAGAAGAGATAGAGAGGAGGGGAGGGGAGGCTGAGCCTGATACGCCAGGAATATATCTATCGGGCAATCAAGGAAGAACACGAAAAATATAACTATCCAATCCTATTATTATGTAAAATAGGTGGAATCGCCAGATCATCCTACTACAAATGGCTCCATCATGTAGAGACACCGAATGAGAGATTTAACGAGAAATTGGCAGAGAAACTGGAACAATTACATGAAAAACATCCAGATATGGGATATAAAAGGTTAAATGATAAGCTGCGCCACGATGAAGACATTCGGGTAAATGATAAGAGGATCCTCCGTATTTGCAGAAAAAAACAGATCCGTTCCAACTTAAAGAGCCGGTATAATGGCTGTACCAGAGCATCAAACAACCCAGCATTTATTGCAGAAAACATTCTTAATAGAGAATTTGAGGCAGAACACCTTAATGAGAAATGGGTTACTGATGTAACGGAATTCAAGTATGGAAATACCTTAGACAGTGTTCATAAAGTATATTTAAGCGCTATATTAGACTTATGTGATAGACCTCCCGTTGCATATGTTATTGGGGATAGTAATAATAATGCGCTGGTATTTGAAACTTTTGATAAAGCAGTAAAGGCAAATCCAGAAGCCCATCCTATTTTTCACAGTGACAGAGGATATCAGTATACCTCCCGAAGATTCCATCAGAAATTGGAAGAAGCAGGAATGATACAGAGTATGTCGAGGGTAGCACACTGTACAGATAATGGAGTAATGGAAGGCTTTTGGGGGATCTTGAAACGGGAAATGTATTATGGGAAGAAATTTGAGAGCAGAGAAGAATTAGTGAAGGCAATCACAGAATATATAGATTATTATACAAACGACCGACCACAGAGAGGACTTGGAGTCTTAACACCAATGGAATTTCATGAAAAGCAACGATTGGCGGCATAAAAATGTTGCCCGATATCCAACCGGGCAACACAAAAATTTTATATTTTTTTAATTGTCTACTTGACGGGATGCACACCAACTAATACTGCATCCGTAATATTATACATTTCTTTACGAAGCTGACTATAACGTAATTTTTCATTGACCGCCAGTACACATATAATTCTCGACCTCCATTTGCCTCCAAATATTGCCAGTCCGTATTCAAGGGGACATCGTATATCTTCTTCTAATTTTTTCTTATATTTTGCCATATAAAAATCACCTTCAAACTGTTAATTTACTTTCATTATAGCTTGAAGATGATTATTTTTGAAGTTACTATTAAATTTATTAGTAAACTTCTCTATTCTTTTCTATTTTAATTTCCGATAATAATAATAAAACATCGGTGCTGTAGTACAAATCGCAATCGTATCTGCAATTGGTTCAGCTAAGAAAACTCCCATTGCTGAACCGGATAAAATTCGCGGTAAAATAAAAATCAATGGTATCAGTAAAATAATTTTACGCCATATTGTAAGAAAGATTGCCTTTTTCGCCTGATCCAATGCAACAAAGCTATACTGACATGCGACTTGTATTCCATATATAAGAAGCATTGCAAGATAAATCCGCATACTTTTTCCTGTATAAGTAATCAGAGGCACATCGTCCGTAAAAATAGAAGCTACATTTTGCGGTATCAGCATACAAACAAGCCAAATAAGAAATGAGCCACTTAAACAGCATATGAGTAATAATCGGAATGTTTTCTTTACCCTTGAGATATTTTTTGCTCCAAGATTATAACTCAGCAATGGCTGTGCTCCCTGTACCAGACCTGGCAAAAGCAACATAACAAACTGCATGATGCTCGTTAAAATACTCATAGATGCCACCGCTATATCTCCACCATACTTTTGCAGAGATGTATTAAAGCTAATTGCCACCATATTTTCTGTAAGCTGCATCAATGCCGGTGAAGTACCAAGTAAAATACATGGCAAAAGAAGTTTTCTTTCAAAACGAATATTTTTTAATCGGAGCTTTAATTGACTTGTCGGTTTTATAAGATAATGTATAACAAAACAGGTTGATACTCCCTGTGCTATAACTGTTGCCAGGGCTGCACCTTTTACTCCCATTCCAAAACCATTAATCAGTATGGCATCAAGTACGATATTTGTTACAGCTCCCACTGCCACGTTACACATACTGATCAAAGTTTTTCCCTGTGCGGTAATAAACGCATTCAGTCCCAATGTAAGCTGTGTAAATAGTGTGCCAACACAGTAAATATTCATATAATCCGTTGCGTAAAGAATCGTATTATCACTTGCACCAAATAGTTGTAAAATCATTTTTCCAAAAATCAGCATAAATGCCGTTAACACAACAGACAATACAATTAACATCCAGGCACAGCTTCCCATAACTTTTTCTGCCTGTTCATTATCTCCTTTTCCCATAAAAATAGATGCCTTAGGCGCACCACCCATACTCACAAGAGCTGCAAAAGCTGAAATGGCCAAAATGACAGGGGCCGTTACACCGACACCTGCCAACGCCTGCTTTCCTACTCCCGGAATATGTCCAATAAACATCTTATCTACCAGATTATATAAAATATTAATAAGCTGTGCTGCTACCGCTGGAAGTGCAAGTCTAAAAAAAGCTTTCCGTACAGGCATAGCCGCCAGCAATTCACTATCATTTTTCATCCTTCATGTATCCCCCTCCACTATATACTATGCTTAACAATTTATGAACCATTAAATTTGGAGCTCCAACTCTTTAAATTTGATTGATTAAGAAGTCTCTTCAAACTTACTACACCAGCCGCCAGTTTATATTTCTTATATTGGCGGACTGCAAAATGATTTGGATCTTTTTCCTCCAGCTCATCAAAGAGCATATCGACTGCGTTTTTGAACTCCTCATCATCTTCTCTGACCTCCATTGCGTTGATCATTTCAAGAAGTGTTGTGAAGTTCTATTCCTCTATCGGAGCCTCATAATGGATGTAGCCTATAAGTGCTGAATACAGCAATTTTTCGGCCTTTTCCTAGAATTCATCACCGCCTTTTCCTTCACCTTTAGTATTGGCAATCAGCGTAGTTACAAGCTTTAGGATATCCTTCTCACTATGAATATACGCGAAAGGATTGTAATGCATACTCTTGTTGAAGTTAATGGTATTGAAGATTTTAATTCGATACCCCTTCTTCAAAAGTGCATTGCCACATTCAAGAACTACGCTTCCCTTTGGATCAGTTACTATGAATGAACAAGGATAATCCTTACTGTCACACTGTAGCAAGTTTGGTTTAATAAAAAAGCGTGTTTTACCTGAGCCGGAACCACCTACAACCAACACATTCTTATTTCTTGCGTACTTTGGCTGTGATGGTCTGGAACTAAGTGTAATCTGCTCCGTCTGGGACAGAATCACATTATTCTTCGGATCAGGATCTTTGAAAGGTTCTATGTCGGAGGGCTTCCCCCATCTGGCTGAACCATATTCTGAGCCATGCCGAAATTTCTTGGCATTCTTTCCCTTTAGATAAACTGCAAGTCTTAGTGCTGCTCCACACGCTGCGCCAACAAGCAAATCAAAGGGATGTAAACTAGGAAGCGGATTCGTAAATGCGTTTTGAAATCCACCTCCGATAATAAGCCCCTGAAGCTTTTCTGAAGCATTTATCCCGTCTGCTATGCGCCAAGCCTCTCCTAAATTGGTAGCAAACAGGCCTATTGCAACATAAGGGATATTCAGGATAATCTTCTTTTTTAATTTCTGATTCATCGTGTCTGCTCCTTCCTCTTCTCAACTACCTTGCGAGGTATAGAAGCAACCTTCTCCTTAAGTTTCTTAAGCTTACCGTAGAAGAACCATTTTCAGTTATCTTATCAAATGAAGCTCAATCTATTCCTACAGATGCAAATAGAAAAGTTACAAAAGATTTTGTTTGTTATACAGATATAAAAGTGACACGGGGAATGACTCCTCATACTGATTTTACAATTGGAAATATTTCTTCTGCAAATGGCATTACTGTTACAAAATCCTCGGCAAGAATTACATTTACTGTTAAAGCAGGAACTACAATTTCTGCCGATACAGGAACTTTTAATATTCCTATCACATTAGACAAAGATACAGTAACAAAAGTATTTTCATGGTGTTGTCAAAAAGAAGGCGCAGCTGCTAAGTCAGTTAAGGTTATAGCAGAATCTACAGTATTTAAAAGTACAGATGGTGGAGAAACATTTTCTCCTGATACAATTCGTATTACTCCGACTTTTCAAGGTGGAATTACATTTTCTAAATGGCAATATAGTATTGATAGCGGAACAACATGGAAAGATATTACAAATGGGAAAAATGGATTGACTATATCTTCTTCTACTCTTATTGTATCTAAAACTTGTGATTTATATACCGATGCAATTACAGTAATTTCTTTTAAATGTCTTTCTAATAACAGTGCCTATTACGATATAACTACTATTTCTAAACTTGGAGATAGCATTTCAAAAATTAGACAGATTGAATCTACTGTAGACGATTTAGCTGGTGAGATTAAATCAAAAGTTGAAGAAACAACAATTTTTGAAGTAACAGATGAGAACGGAAAAGTAAAAAAGACTCTTAAAGATATTTTATCATCTTCGACACAAGATTTATATGGTTTTAAGAGGGAGGTTAAACAGCAATATGATGATTTAGAGATAGGTGGCGTGAACTTATTTGTTCAAAATACAGCTATCGAAGGAAAATATTTAAGCTCGGAGAATGTAGAGATAAATGATGCAACGTGGGGTTATTCTGATTATATAAATGTCAGTGATATGGATTATTATATTGCGTCTGGATTTACAAATCTTGGTAACGCTCCTGCTACTTGTTTTTATAATGCTGATAAAGTTTTTCTTTCTGGTGTAAAGTCAGAACTTGCTAATAGCAAAGAATCTAAACGAAAAATGCTTCAAATACCAGGCAGTGCAGTTTATATGCGCTTTTCATTTTTACTTGCGGATGCTAAAACATTAAAGATTGAGAAAGGAATAAAATCCACTTCTTACTCTCCTTCTCCTGACGATGTGGCGCATAATATTAAAACCGTAGAACAACAAACAAAAGATATGTTTTCTTGGCTTGTAGAATCTGGTTCAAGTGAAACAAGCTTGAAAACAACAAATGGATTGATTGAAGCGATTACAGGAAAATTTGTTGTTAAGTCGCCAGATAAAGGAAGTGTTGTAATTGAAAATGGTGCGATTAATGCTGAAAGTATTACTACTGATATGCTCTCAGCAAATTCTATTACAGCAGAAAAGATTATGGTTGATGCTTTAGAATCTAGAAATTATGTGACAGGAGAATCTGGTAGCTTCTTAAATCTTGAGGATGGTAGTTTTGATAGCAAATATTTAAAATGGGATAATGCAGGAAAAGTTATTGTAAATGATATAACTGTAGTTGACGGTTCAATTAATGTTAATGATAAATTTATTGTTAACAATGATGGAATTGCAACATTACAAGGAGCTACTGTTGTGGGCAATATTACGGCTGAATCGGGTAAAATTGGAAAATTTAATCTTGACAATTTAGCTTTAGTTACTGGAGATACTGATGTAACTTGTGCAGGTTTAGGCGGTAGTTCTCAGGCTTTTTGGGCAGGTTCTTTATCCATGGATAATGCACCGTTTCATGTTAGTTATGATGGTAGTTTGTATGCTTCTAAAGCGAATATTGCAGGAGAAATCACAGCCACATCTGGCAAAATTGGAAAATACAGAATAGATGATTACTTAATAACTGGCTCTGGTTCTACTTGTACTGGAATGGGAGGAACTCACGCATTTTGGGCAGGTAGTGATAGTAGTAATGATGCACCGTTTAGAGTTGGATATGATGGGAAATTATACGCTTCGGATGCGAATATTTCTGGAATTATTAATTCTACGGATGGTAGTATCGGGGGATGGAAGATTGAAAAGAATAAAATTTATTCAAAAAGTACAGATGGCTTAAAACAAACATCGTTAAATTCCGATAGTCAAAAAATAGAATTCAAGCTGACAAGATCTGCGTCAACAGAATCAGACGAAAGTTCATCATTTTTAAATATTAGCAATTCCGATTTAAGTCCATATATTGAATTGGGATGGATGACAACAGACTCTGATGGAAACGCATATTGGGGGAATAGAAACTATATCTCAGAAGATTCTATTTCTATCTCTTCAAAAGCGGATATAGATAGTTCTGTGACAATATCTTCAAATGATATAATTCTTTCTGATACTGGTGATAAATTAACCATTTCCCCTGGGTATTTACAATTTGAAAATGGAGTTTCGATTAGTCCAAATCAAGATACCTTATGGAGTGGAGCAGATTATATGAATGAAAATCAAACGATATCACTTAATGGATACAAGAATATATCTAAACAACTTTCGGGCATCTGTCTTGCATTTACATATTATGATCGTTCTAATAATTCTGTACAATGGTATGGGATGCATTATTATTTCGTTCCAAAATCTGCGGTAGCAACCAATAATGGAGGAGGAACAGCTTTTACCGATCCGTATAGAGGTATAAATAAATATCTGTATATTTACAATGATAAAATACTCGGAACTAAAACAAATGGTGAACATGGTTCAGAAAACGGGTTTTCTTACGATAACAGAAACTGGATTTTAGTAAGAGTATTTGGAGTATAATAAATGTCCTACTGAAAATTCAATAGGACATTCTGATTTATTTTACTTTTACTGTAATTTTAGCTTTCTTTCCTGTATTTGTTTTTAATGTAATTACAGACTTTCCTTTTTTAAGACCTTTTATTTTACCATTTTTAAGAATTTTTACAACTTTTGGTTTAGAGGATTTCCATGACAATGTGTCTTGAGCATTTGTAGGTTTTCTTGTGTATTTAAGCTTTATAGATTTTCCTTTTTTAATCGTAATAGATTTTTTCTTAAATTTAAGCTTGGATGTCGAAGGTAACTTAGGTATAGTTTGTGATTGTAAAATATCTCCACATCTATTACATATTTTTTCTTTAAGTCCATTTTGTGAAAATGTGGCTCGTTTTTTTATTACCCAATCACTAACTTCATGTCCAAGAGCAGGGACGATTCTACTATATATAACTTGATTACAAATATTACAATTTATAGTTTCAATCCAGCTTTCTGTGCAGGGAAAGTTTGTTGAGCTACCAGTCCAATTATCTTTATATATGGTATGATTCCCATCTGCACAGTTATTATTCACAACAAGAATTGTTGTGTAATAGTTTTGAAAATTATATAAAGAATTTATGTTTTCATTATTTTTTGAATAAATACTAATAGAAGTTATCGTGCGCTTACATTCTTCTTTTTCTGCTGTCATCTTCCCGACAAACATATCTTTTTCTTTGTTATAATATAATTTACAGGTTTTCCGTTCTAAACGTCCAATTAAATATCCAATGTTATCAATGTCTTTATTGCTTAACCCATCAATTTTAACATGAAAAGCAATATCCTCGTTTGTGTGGTAAGCTGGCTTATCAAATCCTATGTCTGTAATCGTGATTCTTTTTGGTTCCGCAGGTTTCTCCACTTCAATAATTTCCGCACTCACAGGGACACTCGCTGTGCCAAATGCCATAACAACACATAGCATTACAACAAGCAACATTTTAACTCTTTTCATACTCTTCTCCTCTCTCGCCTTATGACGAATAAAAAACATTTATTTATATTATAAATGTAAAAGAAGATATTGGCAAGAAGAAAACGAAAGAAGGTGATTCAAACGCATAATATTAAAATTTTTATCAAATATCTCGTACTCTTTCTGTTTGGCGGTTATACATATTACGGCATTGAAATCCTCTGGCGTGGTTATTCTCACTATAGCATGATTATATGCGGTGGAATCTGTTTTATCTATGCAGGACTACAGAATGAACAAGTTGAATGGGATTATCCGTTCTGGAAACAAGTATTAAGAGTTGAAGCGTTTATATTAAGTGCTGAGTTTATTACAGGATGTATTGTAAATCTTTGGCTTGGATTGAATGTATGGGATTATAGCGGTTTACCGGGAAATATTTTGGGTCAGACTTGTCCGCAGTTTGATCTGTTGTTTTTGCCGTTAAGTGCGATTGCTATTATTGTTGATGATTTTATTAGATGGAAATGGTTTGGCGAAGAAAAACCAAGATATAAATGGAGGTAATGTGGGTGAAAATTAGATTAATGAGAATACGAGAACAAAAACGAAAAACTGATTTTATCCCTTTAATAGACAGAAAAAGAACAGTGGGAAGACCGACTCATGATTATTCAAATGTAGCTGGTTGGAATTTTGACGGAAAGGAATGGTAATAGATATGAAGAAAGCAGTTTATGGAATTATAGATAATCCTTACTTTGTTGATCTGCCAAATTGGAATATTAGTCCAAAGAAAGACTCTCGCAGAGATGAAATATTTGAAGTTTTAAAGGATATAAAGAAAAATCCTTATGTTGTCAGATTAAAACATAAAACAATCTAAAATAAATCTATCTTTTTCTATGTAATTGGTATATAATGGAAATATATTAATTGTAAAGGAGAAAGAAAAATGAAAGATTTAGCTAACTTACCAGAAGATTGTCGCATAGAATTGCCAGAATCCTTATTATCGGACAAAATATTTTTCCTAAAATTTTGTAACTTAAGAGAGGATGAATTCAATCTTTTCCAAAAATCATTAAAATGTATAGAAAAATACATGATAGACAACAGAATAAATATTCCAGAAGATATTTTTCCCATTAATATATGCTTTGTCGAGGATAGAGAGCAAATAATTGTTCCACTAGGGAAAACAAGTTATGGGTCAATTTCTTATACTATAATTTATAACATGACTTTAATTAGAAATAAAGAGTTGCCCGACTTTCAAGTAATGACGGTATTTTTAGAAGAATTGGCTCATCATTTTTTATTCTGCAAAAACGAAGTTGATGTTAAACATCTTGTTTATAATTGCTTAAAATACGAATATCTCTCTCTGTCTATCGGAAACACTTATAGAAAGGAAGTTTTAAATGAATAAAATCGCAGCTTATGGAGGAACAAAGATTACTGATTTGGCAGAAATACTCAAAACTACAAGTGGTCAAATCGGCAGTTGGGAGATTCCTCATGATAATGGCGGAGAAACGACAAAAGAAGATTCTTTTGATATTCTAGAAAATCTTATTGAAATAATCTCAGAAAGAGTAAAAGATAAGATTTACACAGAAATTTCTGAAGAAATAAAAAAATTAAGTTATAAGAAATAACAATTAACTCTATTTATAGAAAGGAAGTTTTAAATGAGTAAAAATCAATGTTATGGAACATTATATATTACTGACCTCGCTGTTCTTACGCCATAACAAAATGATTACATGAATAAACACTATAAGATGGAGGTCTATCCTATTACTGAAAAAACATTAAATGACGTTCCAAAACGGAAAATTAATTTCTCAGAAATATACGGAGGTATAACTATGGATTCTTTTAATCTTCCTATAGTTGCGGATAATTCAACTGGGAATGACATAAAAACTCTAAAAATAAATGATGGTTATATTTAATGACTCTACTTTTGGTAGGGTCTTTTTTAATTGCATAAAGGATGGTGATTATTATGGTTTTACAAACAATTTCTCGGACTAATCTCCGACAGTCGAATTCTAAAACTGCGCCTGTTAAATGTGTTGTTCCTGCAAATACAGATGTTACAATTATCGGAACTAAAATCATTTGGAAAGACAATGTTCCATTTGTAAAAGCAATGTACAACGGACAACGAGGTTTTATTAATGGAAGGTATCTTAGAGGTTTAGTTCTAAAGGTAAAAGGTCGAGATAATGCGAAATATCCTAAGTTAGCGGTTATTGCATCTGGACGAGCTTCACGAAGGATTAAGATTCCACAGCAAACTAAATTTGGTACGTTCTGTCAGAAACATGGCTGTTCTATGGCAGCTGCTACTATCGCTTTGCAATTTAGAGGAATTTTGAAATCTCCTGCGGAAGTGCATCAATATGCGAAAAAGCATTTGGGCGGTTATACAGGAAGTAAGTTAACTATTTTTGGCATTGAAAAAGCGGTTAATAAAATTGCAGGAAAGAAAATTGCTACTTGGAAAGGTTGTCCATCGGATGCGAACAAGCGGATTAGAAATAATATTCAGAAGGCGATTCATGATGGACATATCGTATTACTTGAGCAGAAAAATCCAATTCATACAAATGTGATTATTGGGCGAAGCGTTGACGGTAAATATGTTGTTGCGACAAATGGTACGATAAAAAAGGTTACTATGAACTGGCTTATTAAGACGGTGTTACATGGTAAAGCTGGCAGAAAAAATCAAGCTAACTGGTGGAAAGGAACGGCTCATGGAGCTGGTTATGTAATCGTGAAAAGAGCATAGGTATAAAGATATCGTTATTTATTCGGGAGAGTTTACTACTCTCTTTTTTATTACCTATAAACAAATTTTAAGGAGGAATCGTTATGAACAAATTAAAGAAATTTTTATCTCAAATTAATGTAAAGGACATTAAACCAAGTACATATGTTAGTGCTGTTGTTCTTATTTTTACGATGGTGAATTACGTGTTGAATATTATGGGGAAACCTGTAATCAATATCAATGAAAATGAAATTGCCGCATGGGTTACTGCTATTGTTGGCGTTGTCGGTATTATTTATTCTTGGTATAAAAATCAAAGTATTACTCACCCTGCACAGGTAGCTGATGATATTATGAAAATCCTTAAAGACGGACGAATTACAATTTCCGAATTAGAGGATTTTATTGCAAGATATTCCGAAACAGATTTATATACAGAAGCAGATTTTGATGATATTGAAAAAGTACCAGAAGATGATGTGGATGATGAGATTGATGAAGGAAGTGATGAATAATGGCAAAGATTACTAAGAATTGTTTAGACTTGGTTAAAGAATTTGAAGGATGTTATTTAAAGGCTTATAGAGATGAAGTTGGTGTTTGGACGATTGGATATGGCGTCACTAATTCCGACAAAGTAATCACTAAAACAACGATTAAAGCTGGGGTAACGATTAGTAAAGCTACCGCTGAATCATGGCTTGAAAAGTCTTTGACTCAGAAATACCTTCCTCTTGTTATGAAATACAATGACCACTACAAATGGAATCAGAATGAAATTGATGCGCTTGTTAGTTTTGCGTATAACATCGGGAGTATCAAAGGCTTAACAGCAAACGGTACTCGCTCACGATCTACAATCGCAAAAAAGATGTTGGAATATAACAAAGCAGGTGGTCGTGTATATAGGGGGCTTACCCGTCGCAGAACAGCCGAAAAGAAGCTTTTTACTACTCCTGTTAAAGTTGTTAAGGTTGAAGAAGCAAAACCATCTACAGCCGTTCAGAAAGATTATACGAAAGAGAGGATTGACGGAGTGAAATATTTTGGAGTTTTAAAGAATACAGCAGTTAAATCATTTACGGAGTTTTTGCATAATAGAGGATTTGGCGCAGGAAAACCGAATCTATCTAAGATTGCCTCTGCTAATGCTGGGAGTGCCGAAGTAAAAGAAGCCCTGCTTACTCTTGCAAGAAAAGGCTTACTCGTGAAACCAGATGGATTAAATAAGTGGGAAGAAAATAAATAATCTAGGGAGTGATACGTTTATGCTTGAAGCATTTATGCAGTGTATCATCCACGAGGAGGAACAAATATGACAGCAGTAACAAAACCTATAAATAGAATGACTACCATTAAAACTAGGGAATCTGCTGAATTTATTAAAAAATTTAACAAGAATAAAGTCTCACAAGAGTTTTTAGAGTTTTATAAAAAGGCAGGTAAGTTATTGTCAATTAAATAAAATATACACTAATATTTAAGGGAAGAATCTATTTCGGTTCTTCCCTATTTTTTACGATTTAAAATTATTTAATTCTTTTATTTGAACGTGATATTAAATCAAGAACTTCTTGAAAACCGAGATTCTTCTCCTTTGCGGCAGAAAAAATCTGTTCCATTTCAATCCTTTCCCGTTCTTTATTTAATGCAATCAACTCTGTTTCACATATAGATATTTTTTCTTTTAACTTATTTATTTGAGCAGTTTTTTCTTCAATTCTAGTATATACACTTTTAGGTTTTCTAGGCATATTATGTTCTCCATTCTTTTATTTATTAAGGTACATCTGGAATGGAATTTATTTAATAAATTAAAAAATATAAGGGATAGAATGTTCTCCTATCCCTTATATTAAGTAGACTTTTATTTCCATTTTATCGGGGATATTAAACTGAGAATTCTTATAATAATACTCAAGAATATCTTTTGTAAGATTTCTTGGAATAGTAAATGCCCCGATAAATAAAGGTGTATTAGGGCAAACCCCTATATCCTTTCAAAAGGCAAAATCCGTATCCTCACATGAATAGATCCAAGATAACAGTAAAACTTTTTTAAATCTCAATAAAATTTCAATTTTATCTACGTCCTGAAGCCATTTTTCGCTCCACATACCTATTTCTCATTTCTTGAAATTCTTTTCCGTTAGTACCCTTCCACTCACCTTCATCGCCTTGCCTACACTTTCTTCAATCTTCTTCATAAGCCAACCGGACTTCTTTAATAGGTTTCAAAAAATGTGCTGCATCAATATGCAAATCCCTTAAAATAGGAATTAAATCAATATATTCCTCTTCTGGTTCTTTATTGTGCCGGTATTTCGCCATTACCACCAAATATCCATTATCCCATTCTTTCACAGCCGTAAACCTTTCCAACGAATATGCCCCACGAAATCGAATGATTTTATCCCCATATTGAAATTTTATCATATCCTTATCGTTGCTTAGATAAGCTTTATCACCATTCATAGAACACCTCCAGATTTAATCAATTTCCTCAAATAGTTCGTCAAAGGTTATCTTTATTTTGGGAAAATGAAGTAGTTGCAACTCTTCCTTATTTTCTTCTGTGATTGTTTTTTGAAGATAATATTTTGGGAGTTTACCTTCGTAATCCAATTCATACATTTCAACTGTTTTCTTACGCCAGTCAACAATCCAATATTCTTCAATCTCCTGCTCACAATATAGTTGCATTTTCTCTGTTCGATCATATTTTTCTGTTGAGGGTGACAAAACCTCCATAACAAAACGGGGTGCATCCGTAAAGGTGTTTCCACGTCTTGATTTTGTACGACAGTTTATAGATGCATCAGGAATAACAATCTTGTTGTTGCCCTGATTGTCTTTGAAACGATATTGAACATTATCCGAATATACATAGCATGTGCTATTCTTTAATTGGTGTCTGATTGCTGCAACAAAATTTACGATTACGCTAGAGTGTTCTGGTGTATGTCCTTCCATGTCCGTTATTTTAAGATTCCAGTCCATATATCACACTCCTTTTGTTATTGCTCCAAAGCCTTTAAATTTCCGGAAAATCTGGCACTACTGGCGATTTAAAGATCGTCATAGGATCAATGTCTATACACTTATATCTATTCCGGTTTCCGGCTATATCCCACGCAACTGTACCGTTTAAAACTGTCAGTGTATTTTTAAATATCTCTTTATCCTCGATTTTCTTAAAAACGCCGCCTTTCTTTATCAGGGGTTTAACATCAAATTTCCTTACGCTGCCATCGTTCATATAGGCGTATACTGTGTAATCTTTTCCTGCCACCGCCTGATATACTTCTGGATAGAAACGTGGGTCAAGTTTATTATCGCACATTTTATATACTCTCTTTCTCCTGTATTGGTATATTGCTATCATTTTCGGTGATGAAGTTGTATAAGCAGTCAAATGTTATCGTAAAAGTCTATTTGATGACATCCATCACGCTAGAATTATCGAGGATGAAGAATCTCTTGCAGAGTTATATGCGGAATATGATATTTTATCCCCTTATATTCAATTATTTAAGGAGTTCCCAAAGTTTCTCAAATGAAACATGAAAATCTGTGCCGTTTCGGACTCGTTCCACAACACGTTTCTGCTTGTCTGTTAATGGCTCTTTATAGCCATTGTTCCTGATTGCAAATGCTACCATAAGTCTTCTTTCCCTAGATGCCTCCACTTTATAGTCCCTGGCTGTCCATTCTTTTCTGGGTTTAGGATTGCGGAAATTCTGATGGATGTAAGCGTAATACTCGGTAAACGGCACATCCTTCGGGATTTCCCCACCTATATATTTGAATTTTTGAAGCTGCTCCAAATGTCGCCACATACATTTATCATATTGTTCAAGTTCTTTTTCTATTTCTTTTATTTCGGCATCCGTTAATTCGGTTATTTCTCTTCGGTTGTCAGTTATTTGGGTAAGTGGTGTTTGTGCCACGATTTCTGTGTTAGTTGTTTCTAATTTCTTGTTTTCTTTCATTGGTTGATCCTCTCTTTTTTTAACTTTTGCCTTGTTATGTTTGTTTAAGAGAATCATAAAATCATAGTTGATTCTTTTGTTCTATACTTTTATAATTTTATATACAGATTGTTTGCACGGATACTCGCAGTTTCCACGAAACACTTAAAGTTTTTAAATAACTTTAAGCTTAAATGGATAAGCAAAGATTATCTTTAACTTTTCGCCTGGTGTCAAATTCTGGCACTCAGGCATTGCTTTGATTTTTTCTGCGAATTTATAAATTTCTTCGGTATTTTCAACTACTACTTTTTTTATTTCTTTCATTGCGTAATCCTCTCTTTTTTGTTTTGCCTTGTTATGTTTAGGGAGAATCGTTTTGGAAATATCGCATAATTCAAGGATCTTTTCTATGTCATATACTAAAAAAGACCCTGAAAGCCGAATTTTTCAAACTTTCAAGGTCATTATTGCGTTAGAACGCTGTTTATGAATACTGGCAATTTCGCCACCATTTCAAAATCTGATTCCATGTATGGCGTTATCATATAAGAATTGCTTTAATTCCGCATCATTACCGGTATTATAATAACTCAGCGATAACGAATTAAACTGCTCCATATATTTATCCGTAATTGTTAGAATCCCAGCACCAGAAGAAACCAATATCTTATTGGCAAGTAACAAACTGGTACGCTTGTTCCCATCCCAGAAGAACTGCCCTCTTGCGCCCCATGTAAAAGCCTTTAATGCTTTATCTGTCGCAGAGATCTTCGCATCATTTAAAATGCCGTTCAATTCATCTGTTGCTTTTTTCTTCTCAGGTACAGGCGGTTCATAATCTGTTCCTGAAATCCCAACACTTCCGGTACGCAGCTTTCCCCATTCAAGAGACTCATTTCTAGCAATATATTCGTTTAACTTGCACCAATATTCAAGCGTTACTGTTTCATTTACAGTATTTAGCAAAAACCGCCACGCATCACGCATGTTTAAAATCGCCTGAATATCATCAAGTTGCACGTTAGGAACATTTATTCCATTTAATATAGTTTGAGTTTGGGGAAATGTAACTGCCCGGTTTTCCATTTTCATACCGCAATATACATTTTCGTCCCACTTCTTTTTTGCCAAAAATAAACTCTGTTCTGGTGTTAGATGAAATCTATCTTTAAATTTTGACATTTTTGCACTCCAAACTTAAAAACAGTTTCTTGCTTCCATTCCATATATATCCTATATAACAAAAACCCCGAAAGCCTGATTCCTCAGACTTTCAAGGTTTTTCTTTCTATTAGAGGCTGTCAATTTTGCCCCTTAACAGGATATTTTACTTTGCCCCGCTACAAAAGGATTTTTGATTAATGTTTCATGCTTATCGCTGCCTGCGCTGCTGCTAATCTTGCGATAGGTACACGGAATGGTGAACAGGAAACGTAATCTAATCCAATTCTATGACAGAATTCTACGGATGATGGATCTCCACCATGTTCTCCACAGATACCACAGTGTAATTCTGGTCTCTGACCTTTTCCTAATTTAACTGCCATATCCATTAACTTACCAACACCATTCTGGTCAAGTTTAGCAAATGGATCGTTCTCGAAAATCTTAGCATCATAGTAAGCGTCTAAGAACTTACCAGCATCATCTCGTGAGAAACCGAATGTCATCTGTGTTAAGTCGTTTGTACCGAAGCAGAAGAACTCAGCTTCTTTAGCGATTTCGTCAGCTAATAATGCTGCACGAGGAATCTCAATCATAGTACCAACTTCGTATTTCATGTCAGAACCAGCAGTTTTGATTTCTTCGTCTGCTGTCTTAACAACGATCTTCTTAACGTATTTTAATTCTTTTTCTTCACCTACTAATGGAATCATGATTTCTGGAACGATTGTCCAGTCAGCATGTTTAGCCTGTACAGCTAACGCTGCACGGATAACTGCTTTTGTCTGCATAACAGCGATTTCTGGATATGTTACTGTCAGACGGCATCCACGATGTCCCATCATAGGGTTGAACTCTTTCAGACTTTCAATAATAGCCTTAATAGTTTCTACCGATTTACCCTGTGCATCTGCAAGTTTTTTAATGTCTTCTTCTGTCTGAGGTACGAACTCATGCAGTGGTGGATCTAAGAAACGAATTGTTACAGGATTACCTTCCATAGCTTCAAATAACTGCTCAAAGTCTCCCTGCTGATATGGAAGAATCTTATCGAGTGCAGCTTCTCTTTCTTCTACTGTATCAGAACAAATCATTTCACGGAATGCATCGATTCTGTTACCTTCAAAGAACATATGCTCAGTACGGCAAAGTCCAATACCTTCTGCTCCAAGCTCACGAGCCTTCTTAGCATCTGAAGGTGTATCAGCGTTAGTACGAACACCCATTGTTCTGTATTTATCTGCCCAAGCCATAATACGACCAAATTCACCAGCAATTGTAGCATCTACTGTAGGGATAATTCCATCGTAGATATTACCTGTAGAACCATCAAGAGAAATAGCATCTCCTTCATGGAATTCCTTTCCTGCTAATGTGAATTTCTTGTTTGCTTCATCCATTACGATGTCACCACATCCGGATACACAGCAAGTACCCATACCACGAGCAACTACTGCTGCGTGAGATGTCATACCTCCACGAACTGTCAGGATACCCTGAGCACTCTTCATACCTTCGATATCTTCTGGGGATGTCTCAAGACGAACAAGAACAACTTTTTCCCCTCTCTCTGCCCAAGCTTTAGCATCTTCAGCAGTGAAGACAATCTTACCACAAGCAGCTCCAGGAGAAGCTCCAAGTGCTTTACCCATTGGTGTTGCAGCCTTTAATGCAGCAGCATCAAACTGTGGATGTAATAATGTATCAAGGTTACGAGGGTCGATCATTGCAACAGCTTCTTCTTCTGTTCTCATTCCCTCATCTACTAAATCACAGGCAATCTTTAAAGCAGCCTGTGCTGTTCTCTTACCATTACGTGTCTGAAGCATGTATAACTTCTTGTTCTCAACAGTAAACTCCATATCCTGCATATCTCTATAATGATCTTCAAGAGTCTGGCAAACCTGTTTGAACTGTTCAAATGCTTCTGGGAATTTTTCTTCCATCTGAGCGATTGGCATTGGTGTACGAACACCAGCAACTACGTCCTCTCCCTGTGCATTTGTAAGGAATTCTCCCATAAGCTTCTTCTCACCTGTAGCAGGGTCACGAGTAAATGCAACACCAGTACCACAGTCATCTCCCATGTTACCAAATGCCATACTCTGTACGTTAACAGCAGTACCCCAGCTATAAGGAATATCGTTGTCACGACGGTAAACATTAGCACGTGGGTTATCCCATGAACGGAATACGGCTTTGATAGCTCCCATTAACTGTTTCTTAGGATCATCTGGGAAATCTTCACCGATTTTCTCTTTATATTCAGCCTTAAACTGAGATGCCAGCTCTTTTAAATCTTCTGCTGTAAGATCAACGTCCTGACTTACACCTTTTTTAGCTTTCATCTCATCGATTAATTCTTCAAAATACTTTTTACCAACTTCCATAACTACATCAGAATACATCTGAATAAATCTTCTGTAGCAATCCCAAGCCCAACGTGGATTTCCGGATTTAGCGGCAATAGTCTCTACTACTGTCTCATTAAGACCTAAGTTAAGGATAGTATCCATCATACCTGGCATGGAAGCACGGGCACCTGAACGAACTGATACAAGAAGCGGATTCTCTTTATCACCAAATTTCTTTCCTGTAATCTCTTCCATCTTCTCAATGTACTCATTAATCTGTCCCTGAATCTCATCATTGATCTCACGACCATCTTCATAATACTGAGTACAAGCCTCTGTTGTAATTGTGAATCCCTGTGGTACAGGTAATCCAATATTTGTCATCTCAGCCAGATTGGCTCCTTTACCACCAAGAAGATTTCTCATTGTGGCATCGCCTTCTGTAAACAGATATACCCATTTTGCCATTGTTGTGTTCCTCCTTCAATTAACTATCAACATTACTTTATGCGCTTTCCTCACGCGCAATATGAGTATAGCACAAACGAATAAAAAATGCTATAATTTTCCGTCATTTTTTTGCAAAAATTTATCATGGACTATATTTTTTTGCAACATTCACGATAATTTTAATTTTTTTATACAAAAGAGACTATTTGATGGGGTGTTTGCCGTTTAATTCGTTGGGTGGACAGACAGATAGACGAAATTAGAATACAGAATATATGTTTTTAAGTAGATGGGAAACTGCTTGATAAATTGTCATCTGTAAAATCAACAGGAAGTATTGTTTAAAAGAGGCTTACGCTATATAATAAAAAATATCAAAAAGGAAAATAGTAGGTATTATATGAATGCGGAGGCAATCTTATGATGGAAAAATGTTATTATTATGATGAAGATGGAAATCGTTGCGAAGGCGAAGTGGGACCAAGCTTTGAAGATTTTCCAGGTATGGCAAGGGTTGTTAGTCCGATACCGCTGTGTGATGCTTGTAAAAAGTCTGATTTCGATGAAAATGATGATTTGACGGTGTGCAAAGCATACGGGAAAATACCAAAGAAGTATTTGAATGCAAAAGATTATAATTGTCCTCATTTTGATAATGAAAATAATGGATGGTATCAGTTAATTAAAGATAAGGTAGAAAGACAACAGAAGAAAGAAAAATAATAAATTTGAATTTTAGAGCATGTTTGAAAAATAAAAGTTGCACAAAACATATATTCTCACGCCCTTTTTCATGATAAAATAAAGAAAAAAGGGGAGTTTATTATGTTGAGACGATATGAATTAACAGATGAAGAATGGAATCAAATTGTTTCTCTACTGCCACCTGAAAATTCTGGCAAACAAGGACGACCATCCAAGTGTAACCGTACCATTCTTAACGGAATTGTCTGGATTGCCCGCAGTGGAGCACCTTGGCGTGACCTTCCAGAACGCTATGGCCCTTGGCAAACTGTCTATTCTCGCTTTCGTAAGTGGATTGAAGACGGTATCCTTGATAATATCTTTCATGTTTTAAGCCTTGATACAGAATTAAGCGAATTATCAATAGATGCCTCCATTGTCTAGGCTCATCAACATAGTGCAGGTGCAAAAAATAGGGGGGTCATCCAACGAAATCGGACACAGTCGCGGTGGAGCAAGTACAAAAATTCACGCCATTGTAGATGCTTATGGTTATCCTGTTTATGTTATGCTCAGTAAGGGACAGCGTAATGATATTAATTACGCCATCCCTTTGCTAGACAAGTTGACATAAAGGAAAGTGATATACTGGCTGACCGCGGATATGATAGCAATAAATTAATGGACTATATCTATGCCCATGGTGGTGAGCTAACCATACCTTCCAGAAAAGGGGCTAAATTTGACCGTTACTGTGACTGGCATCTTTACAAAGAAAGATATTTAGTGGAAAACTATTTTCTCAAGTTAAAAGCATTCCGTCGAATAGCCACGCGTTATGATAAATTAGCATCCACTTTTGCAGCATTTATATGCATCACCTCAATATTAATTTGGTTAAAATGAACAACTTAAAATGTTTTTCAAACACGCTCTAGCACGCTCGATATATCGGACGTGTTATTTTTATGCTCTTTTTGAGAAAGAAAAATTAAAGAAGATGCTTATTATAAGAACGACATGCTTAAAATTAATATACAAAGGCAAAGCAGTCAAATAGCACTGCCATCATAAAATGTTTGTAGAATTTTTCATCAATATATTTGTTATTTTGTAAGGAATTGTAATTGTTATCTCTGCGAAGAGACGATGTAACAACAACGAGAACTGTAGTGCGGATTACCTATTTCAATCCACGCCTCCGCGAAGGAGGCGACGTGATGTCTATGTAGATTTCTAGTCGTTTTGCAATTTCAATCCACGCCTCCGCGAAGGAGGCGACTCTTGTGAGCCAAACTTCTCAACAATTCGCCCTCATTTCAATCCACGCCTCCGCGAAGGAGGCGACATAATCTGCATTGTCGGAAATTCTTGCATTGTCAATTTCAATCCACGCCTCCGCGAAGGAGGCGACAAAATTGACATCTTATTTCCTCCTAACAAGCGATATTTCAATCCACGCCTCCGCGAAGGAGGCGACGTACTGTGGATATTGTTGTGGATATTGTGGATAACCATTTCAATCCACGCCTCCGCGAAGGAGGCGACCTCGCTTCATATGCTAATACACTTGTCATATCTGGATTTCAATCCACGCCTCCGCGAAGGAGGCGACAATGGTTGGTTGTATATACAGACACTTCAAAGGAATTTCAATCCACGCCTCCGCGAAGGAGGCGACTTGTCGAAGGATAATCTGCATCTTCATCATTCTCTTTTATTTCAATCCACGCCTCCGCGAAGGAGGCGACTCCAAATCCCCGGCGCTCATATCGCCTTTGTTGATTTCAATCCACGCCTCCGCGAAGGAGGCGACAGAGATAATTGTTAGCTCCGACTTTGGTATGCAATTTCAATCCACGCCTCCGCGAAGGAGGCGACTCTCCTCATTTTCAGTTTTTTGCAGTTCTTTAAATTTCAATCCACGCCTCCGCGAAGGAGGCGACCGCAACATATTGTGATACCTCAGCTATCATGTACATATCTAGTCTCAACAACTTTTTTGTCCACTTTTTTTAGCTTTATATCGCAATATGTTGTACTATTCTTTCTTTTTTAAGTGCGAATACCCTGCGTTTTTTGCGTAGCTTATGATTCGCACTCTGTTTAATTTTTAATATTTTCTATATTTTATTTCAAGGTATTCCTTTTTAACAAAGATGATAAGAAACTTTTTCTTTCTACATTTGACTATATCTAAATTTAGAAAGATTTTTGAAAAAGGGATTTTGTCGCAGATGCGATTGTTTATCTCAGTCGAGAAGACTCCCACCTCTTTCAGGTGGTGAGTGACAGCAAATTTGTCTCAGTGGGAGTCCAATCTCCGACTGAGATAAACGCTCCGCGAGGATGCGCAGTGATTCTGTAAAGAATATGTCAGCTTACGCTGACCAGAATCACGCGCCAAGTCTCGCAGCGGCTCGACTTGAATTTGTGCCCTGGAATCAGATAATTAAGGTTCCTTCTAAGTCAATGCTTGTTCTTGTTCCGTAGTGTTCTACTTTATTTTTGTAAGCATTGCCTAGATAATAGAATCTTAGGCTATCTTTATCCATATCAATTATTTCGAGTAGTTTTGCTTTTACCACCTTTGTTTTTGCATTATCCATAATGCATTCAAAAACAGAATTTTGAACTCTTTGCCCGTAATTCTGACATTCTTTTGCTACTTTTCTTAAACGTTTTTTTCCTGAAGCTGTCTCTGTATTTACATCATATGTTATTAATACAAGCATTTCTCACCTCTTATTTCCACAAAAAAACTGGATATTCATCCAAATCCCCACGAATAAGTCTGGCTAACAATAACGCCTGAACATGAGGTATGAGACCCCATTCTATTTTATCACCGAGAAATGGATGTTTGATTTTATCGCGTTTTCTGCCCTGCCATGCACTAATCATTGTTTTGCGTCCTGTGTCGTTCATCAAGACCGCTCCATTTTCCTTTTTTACAAAATGCTCCGGTTTAATCGTCTTTTTATTAATTAATGTTAATACAAAACGGTCTGCATATACAGCTCTTAATTCTTCCATTAAATCTAATGCTAAAGAGGTTCTTCCTGGTCGGTCTGTATGAAGAAAACCGACATAAGCATCTAAACCGACTGCAGTTAAAGCTGCGGCACATTCATTTGCCAATAATGTGTATGCAAATGATAACATGGCATTGGCATTATCTAATGGCGGACGTCGATTTCTGTTTTCAAAGAAAAATTCTTCTTTATTTTGCAGAATCAATTGGTCGAATACAGAAAAATACTGACTTGCCGCATTGCCCTCAATTCCTCGAATGCTATCCATTGAATCACATTCTAATAACTGCCGAATGTGCTCATCCAGATTGGCGGTCACTTTTTTGATAGCATCCACATCAACCTGCAGGGCATGGTCTCTTGTTGCTCTTTCTAAGACCCATTTGCTATTGTATATTTTACCAATAATCATATTTCTGGCAATAGGGATACTATCTTCTAGCGAATCTGAAATTCTATACTGCTGTTTTCTTAAAATAACATTGCCCCTGTTCTCCCCACTTACGGATGCTAAAAACTGTCCATTTTGATTCATAAAGCTTAGGGAAATTCCTCTTTTCGCACAGGCTCCCATTAATGCAGGACTTGCTCCAGTGTAGCCAAAGGTCACAATTCCTTCGAGATTATGTAGTGGAAGCCGGATAAGTATCTCCTTTTCCTCCAGAACCAGCACATTTTCTCCATCTAATGCAAGATAACGTTCTGGAGTTGTTACATATAGTGTATTTAATAATTTTCTCATAACTCCCCATCTTTTATCGTTTTTAAAATGTAATTGTGTACTGACTTTTTCTTTGAAAGCTGTGGCAGACATATATTTTTCAGTGAACAGGCATTGCAGGACTTTGTTCTTTTAATGTTTGGTGTATACTGCCTGTCAAAATACTGATGCATCTGTAGACATATATTTTCCACTTCTTGACGAAGAGAATCTGTTATTTCCACATGTTCTCTCCGTTTTGTTGTCCCGTAATATAAGTTACCTTCTTCTATTCTTGTACACATCATTTCTTCAAGGCATATTGCCTGCGCCACAAGCTGTAATCGGTCAGCATTATTTTCTTTTGGCTCTCCCTTTTTGTATTCTACCGGATGTACTTTATAGAGTCCTTCTCTTCCATATAGACGTACGCCTTCTTCTCCTTTTTTGCATTTATTAAATTCTACCACATCACAGATTCCACTAATCCCAAGATATTTAGAATATACTTTCATCTGACGGGAAACAACCAGATTCTTTCTCGTTTCTATCTGCGGGCCATCATGTGCCCGCTTGTGCATAATGTTTCCCTCTACTGTCCGTACATTCTCTTCCCATTGATTCTCGATATGGATTAACGCCCACTGTCTTGGACAAAATGCAAAATGCTGGATTCCAGAAAGCATCAGATAATCTTCTTCATTATAAACCTTCATATTCTTCCACCGCCAGTCCAGGTAACTCGTGGCAGATAATCTCATAATCTTCTATCTTTCTTGGATTACGAACACCTTCTTTCTTCTTAATCTCAATACTGTTATGCACTTTGTGAGAAGAATACTGTCCAATCTTGCAGTTGTGCTTCCACCAGTATAACTTATGCATTACCATGCTTCCGTCTGGTCTTGCAGAGGAACTGTCATTTACAAACAAAGTGCGGATAGCTTCTTTAATTTTTTCCGCATCTTCTTCGGTAAAACCTGTCTTTTCAGAAAGCTGTACATTAATACTTCCCTTTAATATGTAAACACCAAAGTCTACTCGATGCTTCATGCCCATTGTATCAGAGGATTTTCCTTCTTTATCTTCACTATTTACACTTTTTGTAATCTGCATGCTTGTGATATCTATTGGATCTACACTGAAAGCTGGCTGAACAGATACCGGACCACGGATACCTAAAGATAAGTCAGAACCTTTAAATGCAAATACCTGTCCAAAACTTCTGACATCCATCCACTCTTTACAGGCAATTTCATATCCTCTTTGTGCATCTGCTTTCTTTCCTTTTTTAAGTTCTGCTCCAAAAGCTTCATTCGCTTCTGCTCTTGCTTTTAAGCTCTTGTATCCATCTGTATTTTTATCATCGGACTGAACAAAAATATTTTCTCCTGCATCTAAAAGACGGTTTCGTATCTTTCTTTTAATGCAGACATCGGACATTTCTCCGTATCCTTCATAGGTAACTCGCGGCATGTTCCCGTTTAAAGGATCCCCATTACAATTAGCATTCTCTACTACGATAATTCCTTCAAAATCAATCTTGTTCTGTAATACACCCATTTACTTTTCCTCCTCTTCTAACTTTTTCATTTTTTTCTCATCATTCTCTTTTTTGATTCGCTTTGCTTCCTCAATAATTTCATATCTCTGACTGTCAAATCCCAAACAAAATGTACCATCTAAATTTCGTTTTTGCTGGAATTCTTCTTCAGAAATAGCTGCTGAAATTTCTCCAAGTAATGTCTGAAGGTTTCGGGCTCTCCCTCTTAACTTCATTTCATATGGTTTTAAATTTTTCTGAATAATCACCCATGTATCACATGGATTTTCACAAAACTTTGTGTAGTAACGCATTGCCGTTGTGGTTCTGTCTATCTTCTCCTCACGCAATACCCACGCTTCAATCGCATCTGCGATAGCTAACATTCTTCCGCACTTTGCATCTAAACTCTCTGGTGATTTCATAACCAAACACTCCTCTCCTTTTTCTATCAAATGCTTTCTTGTCAACGCACAAGCTACTGATAATACCTGTTGCCATAAAGTTTTACTTTTATAATTTTGCGGATGCTGTGCCCGATGCACAACCTCTCTCATAATATCTACCGGCACTCTTTTCCCATCAACAATGCATGGCAGAATTCTTTCTACCGCATTCGCAATCACTTTATCTGTTCCTTTTATAGAATTTCCCTGCTCTCTTCCATAAGTACATAATGCGATTTCATATGGAGAAGGTGCTCCTGTAAAATAAACTCGTTTCTGCAGTTTCTTATTATAAGAAGAAACATTCCATGCACAGTCTCTGTGCCACTGCTCAATTCGTTCAATCAGTTCATTTCCATCTGCTCCAAAGTACTCTCTGCTAAATATCACAGATAATCTTCCTGTCGTTGCTGCATCTACTCCTAACAATACAAAATGGCTGTCTGCCCGCACATTTCCATGATATCCTCTGATTGCTCTGTTAAATCGTTCGGCTACATCTTCCTGTATTGATACTGTCTTATCCTCTTCTTCTCCATAAAAAGTTGCAAAAATATCTTCCTCTTCTTCATAAGCAGATGCAACACCCTCTGTACTTTCCAGAATAGATGGTACATTCTCTGATTTCACTCCCCACAGAACAAACTCTTTATCTCCTACTTTAACTCCTTGCCTTTCTATAAGCCACTTTAACGCATTATGAACTTTCTGCGAAGCTTCATAACTGATAGTATATGCTTCTCCGACATCATGAAAACGTCCACGATAAGTAAAGTTTGTCTTATCATTAGAAGATATCATCTTTGCTTTATCGCCGCTGTTTCTTATTTTAGAAGGGTGATTTACACATAACCTTTCTTCCCTTCCTGTTACCTGACAAAAGCCAATCTCTCCTCCATTACTCAGATAGTAATGGATATAATTTTCCTGCAGCTTAGTATCTTCCCATAAGTTAACTGCATCAACCTGAAAACGGATAAAGGCATCTTTTTGATCACCTACTGTTAATTTCTCGCTTGCATTGTCCCATTTTTTAGTCAAATACTGTTTTTCATCCAGAGAAAAGATTCCTCTTTCTATAAGATCATGTATTAGTCGATTTTCTTGCAAATATTTATAAAGAACTTCTATCTTATAATCGCCATATTCCGAGTCACACCACTTTTTTAAATTCTCCATGTATTTTTGATGATGCTCCTCATTCCTTTCTCCCGTATATAATTCGTAATCACCAGCAAGATACTTTATCTTATCAAAAAGAGGATGCGGAGCCGCTCCAGAACTACGGCTTGCTGATTCTTCCGTTACAGGAATTACTGTGTCTGAATCTTTTACCGGAAGAAAGCTTACATTAATTATTTTTCCTTCTTTTGACAACTGCACTTCAAGATGTGCTTTTTGTGTGGAATGTGCTATCTTTAACAGTCCCTCTTTTTCCTGTAATTCCAGATTATCATAAGTATCATACAACGCTCTCATCCAGCTCATTGTAGCTCACCACCTTCCTGATATCCAGAAAGAAGTTCCTCCTTGTCCACTCCTAAGATTGGAATATTACTAAGTTCTTTTTTCGTACCTTTTCTTAAGAAAATGGTATTTTCACATTCTTCTGGGCGGCAAAAATGAATAATACCGTTCTCCATCTGTGGATGCCAGAATCTTGAATATAAATTTCCCTCGTCATTCTGATTAGGATAGCATAAAGAATGATACATTAATCCAAAAGAAAGAGTTCCTTTATCATCATAGTATCCCGGCTCAGACATATCTCCTGGTTCAATATAGGCGGGACATTCTCTTGCCCCTAAAAATATATCTCTTCTTCCTCCTTTTTCAAGAGCACGCTTTGCCACGTAATAATGCTTGTTTTCATTCCAATCTTCCTGTAAATCAGGTCTTCTCTTATTAAACTCAAAATGTGCAGAAATAATATAGGCAACATCAGACAAGTATGTATAATAAGCAAGGTCATTTCCTCCATTATACTTAATCGGTCGGATTCCTTTTCTTTCTGTACGAATTGGATTTAAAACCTTAACAGATTCTATGACCCAATTGAACGAAGGCTTCCAGTACATCGATGAAACAATTCCTTTCAATGTCTCATAACTTGGAATCATCATGCTGCTTTTTTCTCCACCTATCTTTGTCATAGGGTCTGTAAATAATGCGTATTTCCCATAGACTTTCATAACAATTCTATTTGGTTTCATACTTCCTCCTTTCAAATTTATCTTCTATCTATTTATGTTAAATTTATAATACACCTGGTTATCTATTTTGTAAAGTCTTTTGAAAAATTTTTTTATTTATGTTATAGTAAACAGGTCATCTTTATAGATGTGGATTGAAATTATCTTTTTATCTTAGATGCGGCGATTTATGTTATATAAAACGCCGTCTCTTTCTATATAAATATTCATGAAGATTCACTCTTAAATAATATCCCTTTTTTACAATACACATTTATCAGAATTCCAAATAAATATCTTTTCACAAAAATACATTTATCAAAATTCTACTCTAAAATAAATAATTCTTTCTACATAATATATTTATCATGATCTGCTTCCAATAAAATTCCCATTTCTTTTTCATCATAAAAAGCATAATTAAGGAGGTACACTCCCATATCTTCTTTAAATGTAATTCCACCAGCATCATAAATTTGTCTAAACTTATACCGATTAATATTTAAAGAATATTTTTTTGCTTTTTCTAACAGCTCCTTTCTTTCCGCCATACTCGTATATACCGTCACATCTTCTATCTGCCTCATTAACTCCTGTCCTTCTTCGAGATATGGAACAAGAACTGTTGTCATATCCTCGTCAATGACTTTAAAGTTTTCTGCCGCTCTTTTAAATTGAATCTTCCAGTTTAGTTTCGGACCTGTTTGATTCCTCTTAAGTGTCAATATCTCATAGATACTTCTTCTGCCACCATCTATTGGATATTTAAAATTTCCGCTACATTCACTATCATTATAGTAATCATCAAAATATTCTTTCATAAGTTCTGGTAATAAAATGTCCTTTTTCTCCTGTTCTGCCTTATAAAAAATAACATTACTCCACTTTTGACCAAGCCGGATTTCTGACATATGTTCGTAGCTACCCTCTTCTAAATTAATGACATAACAATAGCCCATGTTTCTTTCTCCATTTCGATTGACACGTCCTGCGGTCTGTACAATAGAATCTAATTTGGTCATATTTCTGATTGCCGCTTGAAAACTGATATCTACCCCTGCCTCAATTAAAGAAGTACTGATACAGAGCACCTGCTCTTCTTTCTTTAAAGCTTTCAATAATTCGTCTAAAACATCTTTTTTGTGTTCCGGACACTGGTCTCCTGTTAAAAGGAATAATCGGGTATCCTGGGCTAAAACACCTTTTGTACTTTCTATATTTTGAGTTTCAACATCCTCCTCATTCTTCTGTAAATATCGGAATAAATCTTTCGCTGTCTTTATTTTATTTACGACAACTAAAAGACTGTTTACTTGTGCTTTCTTTTCCCATATAAAAGTCGCTGCATTTTCAATTGTATATGGTTTCATGGCACAGCAATTCTTTATTTCAACTCTTTTTAACTGCGCGAAATTTCCCTCTACCGCATGTATCAGTTCCCCTTTTACATTTTCCAGACTTATATCTTTAGAAATATTACTGAAATCTGGCTGTGTTGCCGTACATAAAATCGTTGTGGTATTCCCCACCCGATTCAAAAAATTAATTGCCCCGTTAAATAAAGCCATACATTTGACAGGAACTGTCTGAATCTCATCAAATATAATCACTGCATTCAACAGATGATGCATTCTTCGCATATCTCTCGTTCCTTTCCCATAAAAGGTATTTAAAAACTGCACCATTGTTGTAAATACAATGCGGTTTTCCCATCGTTCTGTAAGCAGTCTATAGTCCCGCTCCTCTCCCAAACTATCCAACATTCTTTTATCATCTTCTGTTGCATTAGAGTGATGTTCAAGCAAATCACAATTTTCTCCTAAAACCTCTCTTATAACCTTTGCATTTTGTTCAATAATCGTTGTATAAGGAAGAACAAAAATAATTCTTTCCTTATTTGTTCTCTCACTATGTTCTAACGCATATCGCATACTCGATAAGGTCTTTCCTCCACCTGTCGGAACAGTTAATGTATAAATGCCACTCTCCTTCCTACCTGCTTCAAAACATTCATCCGATATTCTCTGACGGATTGCATTCACTCTTTTTTTACCTGTATCTTCTAAAATCTCTGACTTCTTTTGCAATCCAGAAAGGTACTCTTCAAACTTTTGCTTATATACTTTCCAGGTCATTTGAATTTCGTCTTGCGCCTTTTCATAAGAAGCAAAATCCTCACCAGTCTCATAGCACATACTGCTTAATCGATCGGCATCTATCAACATACTGTAAATTAGCTTTATAAAGAGATTGGGCATAAAGTTGGCATCATTTTTTCTCTTATTTTTTTCTTCACTTCCTGTAGAAGATTTCAGAATAAGCAGTTTTATCTCTTCAATAGATTCCTTAAAAAGCTGTTCTATCTCCTGCTCCGTAATCTGTAAATCCTTAAAAAAAGTTACTTTTACCTGTTCATAATCAGCAAGTCTGTTTTCACCCTGAAGTCTCATCAACAATGGGCTGTCTCCATTAAAATCTTCTGCATCTGGGAGTCCTCCATGATGATAGCAAATAACATTTGCGAGTAGTTCACCCACTATCCTTCCATTCGGTCCGTACTTTCCTGATAAATCATAAATATATTTTGCTCCGTAAACACCATGATCAATACCAGATTGTCTTTTACTTTCTATCCCCTCTTTTGCCCGTCTCCATTCTTCGTGAATAAACCTCTGAAACTTAATGCTGTATTTTCCAAAATCATGAAGTAAGCCTGCAAGAGAAAGCGTACTTTCCAAAGTAGTTTTTTTATCAGAATATAGCTCTTTTGAGCTAACAGGTCTCCTCAAGTCAACTCTTTTCCCCATAGCTGCTGCTAATTTCTGCACTTCTCTGATATGTTCTTTTAACTCCTGTTTTTCGAAATCATTTACACGAAATCTGGCTATATAATCGTTCATCTTACGAATCCTCTTCTCCTCATTTTTTCTATTCTTTATTATCTTTTTAATATTTCCCGGTAAACCTTTAACCGGAATTTATCTGTTTCTATCGATTTCCGCATTTTTACTAATACCTTGAACTCCTTCGGTGCTTTTTTTAAAAAACGGAAGACCTCATCCTGATATACGCAGAAGAAGGATCTGTCCTCAAAAATAAGGTCAAGAAGTTCCAGATATTGCTTAATGCCTGTTTCTTTTTTCTGGTATCTCTGAAAATGCTTTTCACTATCTATGCTCCCGCCTTTTTTTATCAAAGGGATAGAGGAAAGACATCTTTCCCCGTCCAGTGTCATCTTTAAAAGGTAATATACTCCATAATAACCATCAATCCGTTTTCTCGTCAGGAGATTCTCTTTTAATAATCGAACAATGACTGTCGTTATCTCCTCTTTTGAAAAACTGTTGTACCGTCCAGCATTTTCAATATATCGGGGGTTCTGTAAATTGACTTTGGTACCACGAAGCATGGCACAGACCACATTTTCTGTGATATAATCCTCGTTCAACGCAACTGTCTTTAAGATGTCCTGAGTTAAAAAGTCAGACAACAGTTTCTCGTATTTTTCTATTAGTGCTTTTTCCTGCTCCCGAATCCGGACTTCCATTTCTTTATCGAGCCGCTTTATTTCTTTTTTTAGCTGTTTCCGCCAGACGGTAAGGGAGTTTTTGTAACACGGAACGTGGATGACACCGATGGATGTAATCCCGGATCTTGCTGCAAAGACTTTGGTATCTCCCTGTAACACACCTTTCCCGGAAACATAATGATAGCTACCCAGCAGTTCTTTTGCATCATGAAATGCTGTTTGGAAGCGTTTTTTCTCAAATTCTTTCTCTATCCCATCAGCAAAACGAATCTGCCCGTTTTTGATTAGAATCTCAGAGCCGACAAAGACCGTGGAAAAGTCATCCCCTTTTATCTGGCATTTCGGTGTCGTGTTATAAGTACTGGTGAAGCCGGATGGGTAGTTAACAGCATCAAGCCGTTTATCTAACCACTGCTGGTATCTGTTTACATACTTTTTCACTTCGGTATACATCCTGGATGACAAACAGACATCCTTCCGGCATATGGTCTTACGCATTTCTTCTTTTATGATGGCTAGTGCAGCCGGTTTGATGTAGGGAGTACGTATCAAGCCGTTTCCGGCATATTCTACGGAAAAACATTTGCTGCTGTCTGCCTGGCAGGGAATCTTTGCCTCCGCTTTTTTAAGGCAGATGTAAAAGCCCTGCGTAGGATGTGCTGTATAAGAGTGGGTATTCCCTTCCTGGATATATAAGGCATGCATGTTCTTTTTGACTGCTTTTTCATAGGCTTTCTCTATATTCCGGAGATTTTTCTTTATATGCCTAAGAACATAGGAGGTAAACGTAGCGTTGTCTTTCTTTTCATAGCCATCTGTGTAAAAAGAAAGCGGAATCTGGTATACAGCTAGGCTTTTTTCCAAACTGTCTCTGTTCTTTGCATAAATCAGATTAATCTCTGTCTGGGACGGTTTCTGGTTTGATAAGGATAGTTTCATAAACAATGGATTATCTTCTTTTAGCAGCATCTCTATATGCGGTTTTGCCCTGTTGTAATCTTCTTGAAATGTTTCTCTTTCTGTTTTCCGTTTTTCCCTTTTTTCTGATTTTCTTAATCTTTTTGTTTTTCTGGGAAGGACATCGTCTGAAAGGAGTTCTCCCTGTTTTGAAAATACTAATTGTTTCATGTTATAGGAAAACTTATAATTACCAGATTTAGATTCTCCAATATATTCCGCTATCTTGGGCAGGTAACCAAACCTATTCATGTTTTTAATGATATTTTCTTCTGTATGCACATCAAGATACCACATAACATCCCCTCCTATCGTATTTGGCTGATAAAACGGATTAGGTCAGCCGGAGTCTGTATCTCGTACATTGGTGCGAACGCTGCGTATACCGATGCGATCGAATCCCCCTGATTCCATTTGGCAGCCTGTTCTGTGTTCAGAAAAAACATTTTCTTTGCCCTTGCGTGGATGTTTTTCATCCATTCTGTTCCTGATGGGTTCTTATTGTTACGGTAATCGCCAAGAAACAGGATAAAACTGTCCTTTTTCAAATACTTCCGGTTCTTTTCCCATAGCATCTCTAACGGACGGTTGTAATCGGAATACACCCCTTTTGCCGGGACAACCTGCAGGACACTCTGAACAGCTTTATCAATACTATCCGTCTCCATGATTTCCGTTACATCATAGAGGGAGTTAACAAATACATATACCCGACAGCCTCCGGCAAACACATCTTTTAATAGGTACATGAACCCCAACATCATTTCTGAAGCTACTTTACATGAACCAGAAATGTCAAGAATAAGAATGAGATTTGACCTGTTGCGTTTTGACTTCGCAAAACAGACCTCAAACGGGATACCGCCGGTCTTGCAGGCAGCCTGTATCGTCTTTCCCATATCAATCTTCCGTCTTTCCTGTGTGTTTAAATATCTTCCGAGCCTTGTCTTAAAGGAAACGATATTCTGGCGGATGTATTGGTAGATATATTCTTTTTCTTTCTTGTCCAGTTTTTTAAACGGTTTCTCCATAAATTCCGGCAGAATTTCCTCTAAAAGCTGCACAGCTCCCCCGCCGATAAAATTCTTCCGGTGTATTTTGGAGACCGATTTTTCGGTAAATTGCCTTGTCAGTGCAAAGAGCCGGCTATCTAGTTCTACTTGAATCCGTTTCTCTTCCCGTTCCAGTCTTTGAAGTTTATTTTCCAGTTCTATCTGCTGATTTTTCAATTCTTTTGTTTCCCGTGCAATCTTATCTTCGATATATTTTTCATAGTATATGACCTGTATCTTTGCTTTTTCCAGTATCTTAAATATATTCTGGTAGATTTCAAAAGCATCCATTTTTCCGGATAATAACGCTTTTTCTGCTTTTTCCGGCAGTTTTTTTCGAAGGGACTGAAAAGTTTTCTTGGAGTCCTCAGAAAGTTCTGTTTGGTCTTTGGACAGGGAAAGTAGCAGATTCTTCTCCTGTTTTGTAAAATACTGTTTGAATTTAACTTCCTGTTTTTTTAGGTAATTTTTCTGTGTTTTGGGGATATGAAGCATTTCCTTCTCTTCTAAGACTGCTTTCCTTTTCTCTTCGATTTCCTGTCTGACACCGGTAATCTCTTTTTGTATCTTTTCTTTTTGGGACTTACTGTATTCTATCTGTTCTTGGTGTTCTTTCCGAATCCGTTGTTTTTCTCTTGCATAGGATCCTTTGTAATCTTTTATATATTGGTAAAAATAGTCGGAAAAAGAATCGGCTTCTTCCTTGTTCCGACAGAAACACAGTTTCATTAATGGAATGATCTCCGCTTCTCTTGTAAAATCTGTCTCTTCATTTTTTAAAGATAAAAAGCGGCTGATCTTATTCTGTGTGACAGCATATCCCCTGTCATTTAAGTATCCAGCAAATTCTGTTATATAGTCAAAAATCATTTTTTACCACCTCTAAAAAGAATTCGATTCTGCAAGACACTATTAATGCAAATCTTTGATATTCGGCAGAATACCTGCATCCCGTACCCTCATCCGGTCTTCTTTGTTCTTGCACAACATACACAGGGAATCTGCAATATTAAAATCTTTATCATCCATCAGTTTCTGCAGATAGCTAGCCCATGTGATGCCTTCTGAAATAGACGGAATCTGTTTCAGGCACAGGCTCTGCAACTGGTAAAGACAGGATGCCACCCCTTCGATGATTGTTGGAGAGGCTTCTGCTTTCATTTTCAAAATCTCCACAATCTCTTCTTTTGTTTTTCTTGGAAGATACAGATAATTGCATCTTCGCTTTAGTGCATCGGATAAGTCCCTGTAGTTGTTCGATGTTAGTACGACAACGGGCTCCATCCCTTCTTTTGCCTTTACGGTGCCATATTGGGGAATGCTCAAGGAGAAATCATCTAAAAACTCCAATAGCGTGTATTCTAATTCTTCTGATGCTTTGTCTACCTCATCAAAGAGCAGGACATACCGTTGCTCTCCCCAGATAGACTCCAATACCGGGCGACGGATTAGAAAATCCTTTCCATAAAAATCAATCGTTTTTGCTACATCCATCGCTTCGTTAATCGTCTTCCCATCTAAATTTTTCGCTAAAGTACTCTGTATTGCCTGGATGGAAAGTAGCTGTCTTTGGTAGTTGTAATCGTACAGTATCTTGTCCGCAGTCAATCCCTCATAAAACTGAACACGCAACACAGAAAGCCCAAAGGCTTGTCCCATTGCTAAAGCAAGACTTGTCTTTCCCTGCCCCGGGTCAGACTCGACCAATAATGGGACACCATGTAGTGCCCCATAAGCTGCCATGACAATCTCATCATTTGGCAGGTATCCATTTTTTGTAAGTTGTTTTCTGATATCTGATAAACGCATATTTTTCCCCCTTTTTCTTCATCCTTGTCTCATTTTACCACAGGGCATCTTAGCCTGTGTGATTTTCTAATCAATTTGTATAAATCTTAGCATATAGCAGAGAGATAAGAATTTTTATAATAACTTTCAAGAATGCCCTGCATTCTTGCTGCGAGATAGTGATCCAAATGATTTTAATGCATGGTAACACCCATATTTAAATTGTAACATATATACTTTATAGTCACAATATGTTATTTTAATCTCCGCAACTTGCATTAAAATATTTTATTAACAAAAATACACAAAAATTTTTATATACAAAACTCTTATAATTCATTTGCTCTTTCACATACTGCCTGCTATAATCATTTACATATATTTTAAACGAAGGAGTATAAACTTTGACATTTTATATTGATGAATCCGGATCTATTAATAATCATCTCTCTCATAATAAGCATTTTGTAATTGCTTTAGTTAGAGTTCTTAATAAAAAATCTTTAAAAAGATCTTACAAGCGATTTGTTTCTTCTAATTATGATAGACTTCTTGAATTAGATAAAGATAAGTATCATCCCAAAACGGGAAAACTCATAAAAGAAGGCGGCAAAATGTTTTCTAATGAAACTTTTAAAGAACTTAAAGGTTCCCAGTTTGACAAAGAAATGAAAAAAAGTTTTGTCGATTTCTTTTCTCGTAAACCATCATTTGAATTGTATATCATTAAAATAAAAAATTCAGAATTAACTGATCAATTTTGCCAAAATACTGCAAGAGTGTTTAATTACACCATAAAGTTAGCTATGGAATACTTTATACATAGGGGATATATCCCAAAAGAAGATTGTTCACTTCAACTTGATGAGCGAAATGAAAAAACTGAATCAAGATTTTTTCTCGAAAATTATCTTAATACTGAACTATCCATGAATGGAACCACTGACAAGAAATTTGATGTTACATATTACGATTCATCTGATAATAATCTTATTCAAATTGCTGATGTTTTTGCAAATCTATATTACTCTCATTTGCAAACAGGTGGTTATAAAAATGAATTAAAAAAATTAGAAGAAGCAGGTATCCTAAAATTTGTTTTTACTTTTCCTAAACAATAATGATTTTTTCTTAGAATATTGACAGTTTTTCTTGCATATGATAAGATAAAGCTACCAACAGTAAGTCCTATATCAGTGCCATTATCGAGGTAAGTGTCATGTGTTGGCATCGCTGCTAGGCTATTGGTAACTTAGTATAATTAGACCAATCTCTTGATTGGTCTTTTTATTTTACCAAAAAAAGAACCCACACCCTTACAGGCATAAGTCCTTTCAAATTTAACATTCTTGGTCTTATAATTAAGTCGCTCATATTAATCCTTCCTTTCGTTTTATCCATTAACACATAATAGTATGTAAAAATAATAAACAAAAAGCATCAATATGGCTTAAACAGGTGCTTGTAGACTTCGACAGTGTTAAAAGTCTACATTACGAAGCTGTGTAGACTTCTCGTAGACTTGACAACATCTGTTGTAAGATTTTTCTTTTTAAGAATAATATTTATAAAATAAAAAAGGACTTCCACATAAAATGGAAGTCCTAAAACCCGCATAAATAAAGAGTTTTTCTTAGAATCTACCTGCCTTAGCAGCTTCTTCTACGCTTACAGCTACAGCTACTGTAGCTCCAACCATAGGGTTGTTACCCATTCCGATAAGACCCATCATCTCTACATGAGCTGGTACAGAAGAAGATCCTGCAAACTGTGCATCAGAGTGCATACGTCCCATTGTATCTGTCATACCGTAGGAAGCTGGACCTGCTGCCATGTTATCTGGGTGAAGTGTACGTCCTGTACCACCACCGGAAGCTACGGAGAAGTATTTCTTTCCTGCTTCTAATCTTTCTTTCTTATATGTTCCTGCTACTGGATGCTGGAAACGAGTTGGGTTTGTGGAGTTACCTGTGATAGAAACGTCAACATTTTCTTTCCACATGATTGCAACACCTTCGCAAACATCGTTTGCACCATAACAGTTAACTTTTGCACGTAATCCATCAGAGTAAGATTTACGGAATACTTCTTTAACTGTGTTTGTGTATGGATCGTATTCTGTCTCAACAAATGTGAATCCGTTGATACGGGAAATGATCTGTGCAGCGTCTTTTCCAAGACCATTTAAGATAACACGTAAAGGTTTCTGACGAACTTTGTTAGCCTTTTCTGCGATACCGATAGCACCTTCTGCTGCTGCGAAAGATTCATGTCCTGCTAAGAAAGCAAAACATTCTGTATCTTCTTCAAGGAGCATTTTTCCAAGGTTACCATGTCCAAGACCTACTTTTCTGTTCTCTGCTACAGAACCAGGGATACAGAAAGCCTGAAGTCCTTCGCCGATTGCTGCTGCTGCTTCAGAAGCTTTTTTTGCACCTTTTTTAATTGCGATTGCTGCACCTACTGTATATGCCCAGCAAGCGTTTTCAAAGCAGATAGGCTGAATGCCTTTTACCATGCCGTATACATCAAGTCCTGCATCTTTTGTGATTTTCTCTGCTTCTTCTAAGGAAGCGATTCCATAGCTGCTTAATACGGAATTAATTTTATCAATTCTTCTTTCATATGATTCAAATAAAGCCATTCTTCTCTACCTCCTTAATTAGTCAATTACCTTGTCTGTTCTAGGGTCGATAATCTTAGCGGCATCATCAACACGTCCGTACTGACCTACAGATTTTGCCCATGCTGTGTTAGGATCATCACCTTTTTTGATGAAGTCTGTCATTTTTCCAAGATTTACAAACTGGTAACCGATAATTAAGTCGTCTTCGTCCAGAGCGATTCCTGTTACATAGCCTTCTGCCATTTCAAGGTAACGAGGTCCTTTCTGGAGAGTTCCGTACATTGTACCTACCTGTGAACGAAGTCCTTTACCAAGGTCCTCAAGTCCTGCTCCAACCTGAAGTCCGTCTTCAGAGAATGCAGACTGGGAACGTCCGTAAACGATCTGTAAGAAAAGTTCACGCATAGCTGTATTAATAGCATCACATACAAGGTCAGTATTTAATGCTTCCATAACTGTCAGTCCTGGTAAAATTTCAGAAGCCATAGCTGCTGAATGTGTCATACCGGAACATCCGATTGTCTCAACTAATGCTTCCTGAATGATACCTTCTTTAACATTTAAAGTTAATTTGCAGGCACCCTGCTGTGGAGCACACCATCCAATACCGTGTGTAAAACCAGAGATATCTTTTACCTCTTTTGCTTTGACCCACTTTGCCTCTTCTGGAATTGGAGCTGCTCCGTGATGTACGCCCTGAGCCACTGGGCACATGTTCTGTACTTCTTGTGAGATAATCATGTTAGTACTCCTTTCGGTATAAATTGAGTTTTTCTAAAATAACTTACATTCCGTAAGTAATCCCTAAGTCAAGACGATTGCTTGTCTTCACAGTTTATTATTTTCTCACAAAAATTGCTTTTCGTCCATACCTTTTTTTAATTTTCGACATTTTTTTTGATATTTCTTTCACAATTCTTTGCGTTTTCTCGAATAAACTACTTTTTTATGCATTAGAACTATTCAAAAACAGGCAGGTATTATATAAATTTTACTTTAAATAAGAATCATACGAAGCTTTACAGGAAAAAATATATATGAAATTCAAGTCGAGCAGCCGCGAGACTTGGCGCGTGATTCTGGTCAGCGTAAGCTGACATATTCTTTACAGAATCACTGCGCATCCTCGCGGAGCGTTTATCTCAGTCGGAGATTGGACTCCCACTGAGACAAATTTGCTGTCACTCACCACCTGAAAGAGGTGGGAGTCTTCTCGACTGAGATAAAATTATTGGTCTGTTCCTTCACTTTCTATCTCATCACGATGAGCAGATGAGACATCTGCTTCAGAAGAACCTGTTGTTTGTTCTGTAGAGGAATCTGTAGAATTTTCATTTTTTTTCTGTTCGATTTTCTCAGCTTTTTGTTTTGCGTTCGCTTCTTTAAATATATTTTTCATTTTGATGACCGCTTCTTTTTCTGCATGATACCAGACAGTTTTACCATTCATATTTGTTATTGTAAAATATTCATCATAGATGACAAGTTTCATCGTATTGCCATGATGATAAAATGTATATTCCTTTCCGTTACCTATTTTCTTTGCTGCCTGTTTGCCCCATTTTTTCTTTGCTCTAGCTTCATTTGACTTCTTTTTATTCATCTGGTCAATATAGTTTGCAACAGAGAATGCAACTTCATTTTCATAACATTTTCCATCAGTATTTGTGATTAAAGGGGTATCTGCCATTCGGTGGAACAGCTTTGAGTTTGGATATCCATTCTTAAAGTGCAAAAATGCATCTCCGATCGCGGATGCATTATATGCATAATATACATTATTAGGCAAATCGGTAAATACGATATAGTTCCCGCCAAATATCATTATTTCATAAACAGCATTATCTTCATCATATAAAATATATTCATATCCCGGACCATATTTTTCTTTCACTTCTTCCGGTGTATATTTTGTTGTTTTGTCTGCTCTTAATGCGATTGATGTTGCAAGAGAAAAGACAGCTTCGTCTTCTACAAACTCACTTCCATTCATATTGTCAGCATAGCCTACTTCAAGTTTTACGAGATGATCTCTTGATATTTTTTCCAGATAATCACTTGCCCTTTGTTCATCCTCAGTCATATCATTTTCAGCATCTACCTTTGATTTTAAGGATTTATTTTCTTTTTTTAACTTTTTGTTTTCCTTTTTCAGTTCCTTATAATAGCTTGAAGAAAGTACCTTTTTCTTAGAAGCCTTACAGCCAGTAAGAGAGAGTACTAACACAATACTTAAAATAAGAACTGCATATATTCTTCTTCTCTCTACTTTCATCATATCTTTTAGTATTCTTCTTTCTTCACTATTTCGTTTTTATTTTTATAAATGGAATGATCTGCAACATATCCTCTTACACTGGATAACGGATAAATGTTACTGCGTCGTCCTACAATTGTTCCTGGATTTAAAATGGAACCACATCCAACCTCCACATAATCTCCAAGGATTGCTCCTATTTTTTTCATATGTGTTTCAATCTTTGTATCGTCTAAATGAATTTCTACTAACTTTTTATCAGACTTCACATTAGAAGTGATAGAACCAGCTCCCATATGTGATTTATAACCAAGTATAGAATCACCAACATAATTATAATGAGGAACCTGTACTTTATCAAATAAAATAACATTTTTAAGCTCTGTAGAATTACCGACAACTGCCCCTTCTCCTACGATAGCATTGCCTCTGATGAAAGCACAATGACGAACTTCTGCTTCCGGTCCAATAATTGCAGGGCCGTTAATGTATGCAGTTGGCGCAACGGTTGCTGTTTTTGCTACCCAGACATGCTCCTTGATCTCGTCATACTCGTCTTTTGGAAGAAGCATCCCCACTTCCATGATAAAATCATGAATCTTCGGAAGTATTTCCCAAGGATATGTGTTCTCCTCAAATAATACTGTTGCAATTGTTCTGTTAAAATCCTGAAATAATACCTTATTCTCTAATCGTTTCATTTCTTTTCCTGGCTGTATCAGCCTTCTCCTTTCTAAATTAATCCTCTCCATATAAAATAAATAAATCTAAACAACTACATAATAACAAATGCAGTAAATCAAATCAATCCCACATGAAATTTACTTTTATAAATTTATGATGGAGGGTTTGTATCTATAAATTCTAATCTCCAGTTATATCTTTTCGTTTTTTCATCCTTTTCATAATAAAAATAAGCGGAAAATTTATTCCCTCTTTTACTTACACAGCCACGAAATCCTACTTTCCCATGTTCTAATAAAATTTTTACCATTTCATAGGATACTTTTTTACCAAGAGAGGTGATAAAGCGATCATCTTTCCAAATGGCAAATTTACAGCCTTTTTTCCAGGCAGAACATCCAAATGCTCTGGCCGTTTCTATTACCGGCGCACCACACTCAGGACAAATACCAACTGGTTCTGTATGGAGAGGTTCGAGTATAACAGGACCTCCAAAGACAGTATCATTTTTTATTTTATCGACAGATTCTATAACGAACTGCTTTATCATCGAAAGGAAGTCGTCTTTTGTGAACTTCTTTTTTTCGATATCTGACAATGTTTTTTCCAGTCGTCCTGTGTATTCTAGATCAAAAAGTTCTCTTGCCGGAAAAGTTTCTACTAACATTTTTCCTAAATCTGTACAAGTCAGACTCTTTCCTTTTGCCTTAATATAGCCGGCATCTTTCAACTTTTTAATTGTCTCCGCACGTGTTGCTGGGGTTCCAATACTGAATCCACTTAAAATTGCCATCATCATCTGTTCTTCTTCTTTTTCTTCATATTTTTTTCCACAGGTTTCCATGACTTTAAGCAATGTTTTTTCCGTATGTGGCTTCGGTGGTTTTCTTTCGACTTCATTAATTTCAGACTTTATTAATGGTAAAATGTTTCCTTTTTGAACTGGTGGCAGAATTGTTTCTTTCGCATCGATTCCTTCAATTAATTTCCAACCGGGTTCTAATTGTACTTTACCTTTTGCAACGAACTCTCCTGGTATATCGGTTTCCTGCATCTTAATATGCAAAACAGTGTCTTCTGCTACCGCAATTGGCATAAACTGCGCTAAAAATCGATTTTTTACTGCTTCATATACAATTCTTTCTGATTCAGATAACTTTGCCGGCTGCATATATGTAGGAATAATAGCAGAATGGCTCTCTACTTTCTTGCTGTCAAAAATACGCTTTGTACTTTTAAACTGTATCATTTCTTCATACGGACAATTTTTCTTATGAATATTTAATACTTTAGCTGTTTTTTCTTTTAAACTCTCATCAAGAACAACACTGGCCGTTCTTGGATAAGTAATAAACTTTTTCTCATATAGCTGCTGCGCGGTTTTTAGGACCTTATCTGAAGTCCATCCTTTATATTTTGATGTCACATACCCCTGTAATCCAGATAGATTAAAAAGATAGGGAGGATATTCATTTTTCTTTGTTATCTTTTTAGAGACAACTTCTCCATTTCTGCCATGAATTTTTTCTTGAATTTCCTTTAATTCTTCTGGATTATCGAACTTCTCATTTCCTTTTACATAATAAATACTATCAAAATCTTTCTTTTCTTCTGTCTGAAAGATTCCTTTTAATTTGTAGTACTTTGTGACTTTAAAATCGGCAATTTCTTTATCTCTATCATAAATAATTTTCAAGGTCGGCATTAAGACTCTTCCAACATTTAGAAGACGGATATTTTGTTTGTTTCGATATTTCAAAGTGGCAACGGATGTCAGATTAATTCCAATAAGCCAATCCGCAATCTGCCTGCCAAATCCTGCATCCTGCAAGGACTTCATTTCCTCATTCGATTTTAGATTATTCAATCCTCTGTTTACCTCTTCCGCCGTCCATTCATTTAATAAAATTCGTTCTACTGGTTTTTGTGGAGAAATGTAATTGATAATTTCATCTGCAATGATCTGTCCTTCCCTGTCATCATCCGTTGCAGAAATAATTCCCTCTACATCTTTCCGTTCCATAAGATTTTTTATTGTATTCATCTGCTGAACAACACCACTGTCCGGTTTTTCTTTATTTTTTCCGTCTGATTTTATTTTATATAAAAACTTCTCCGGAATATATGGAAACTTTTCAATCTTCCAACTGCGCATTTCCGGGTCATAATCTCTAGCATCATAAAGCTGTAAAAGATGACCAAATGCCCAGGTAATTACATAATATTCGCCTTCAAAATATCCATTTTTCCGGGAAGAAGCGGTGGCATCTGCAATATTTTTTGCCACAGACGGTTTCTCCGCTATTATTAACTTTTTCATCTGATTCCCTCTTTCTGGATTAAAAATACAACGGAAACTACTATATCATAATTTTTTTATTCTGTGAACCTTAGAGAATTATCCCCTTTTCTCCTTTTTTAAAAAATGCTATACTAATATTAATGATCTTACCCTATAATCAAGTACATTAAATTAGGAGGAATGACTATGACACCAAAACAGAAAGCCTGGGCAATACAGGCAGAACATGTGATAAAACAGATGGAACGTAGACACTTTAATGCTTACTATTGTTCTACAAAGGAAGAGGCTTTATCAAAGGCACTCTCCATCATTGAAAAAGGGGCTGTAATTGCTAGCGGCGGTTCCGCTACAATAGAAGAAGTAGGACTGCTTAATTACATAAAAACCCATTCAGAAGAATATACTTTTATTGACCGCAGTATTGCAAAAAATGAGGAAGAAAAAAGACAGATTCACGCAAAAGCAATTCTGTCTGATTATTATCTTATGAGTACAAATGCATTCACCATGGATGGACAGCTTGTCAATATTGATGGAAACGGCAATCGCGTCAGCGCACTTTGCTATGGGCCAAAACATGTAGTAATTATTACTGGTATGAACAAACTGACACCATCTGTAGAAGATGCATATAAACGAATCCGTCAGGATGCCTGTCCTCCAAACTGTGTACGTCTTGGACTTCCAACTCCATGCAGTAAAACTGGTGTTTGTGGCGACTGTATGTCTGCTTCTTCTATCTGCGACTTATTTGTCACTACAAGAATGTCACGCTATCCTGACAGAATCCATATCATTATGGTTGGAGAAGAATTAGGTTATTAAAATTCTTTTTTCTTTGAAAAGTTTTTTGCGAGGGTGTGAATCAGTTTATCAAAATCAAGCGGTTTTGCAATATATTCATTCATTCCGGCTTTTTTGGCTGCAATCACATCCTCATTAAATACATTTGCCGTTATCGCAATGATCGGGACGGTTTTTGCATCTTTTCTTTTTAATTTTCGAATCTCCTGCGTTGCCGTAAGCCCATCCATAACCGACATCATCACATCCATTAATACCGCATCAAAATAATTTTCCGAAGACTGTTTAAAGCATTCCAACGCTTCTAAACCATTTTTTGCAACAGAAACTTTTCCACCTGCATCCTCTAAAATATACTGTGCCACCTCAAGATTCAACTTATTATCTTCTACCAGAAGAATTCTCATTCCTTCGATCGTAACTTCTTCTGTATCTTCTTTTTCTATACAAACGGTATCTAACTTCACAGGAAGAGTAATAATAAAGGTCGTTCCCTCTCCCTTTACTGTATGAAGAGTAATACTACCTTTCATCTTACTTATAAGATTTTTAACAATGGACATACCAAGCCCTGTCCCTCGATAGCTGGAACGATTTTCAGCATCTTCCTGCGCAAATGGTTCAAAAATATGCTCTGCAAACTCTTTACTCATACCGATTCCGGTATCTGAAATAATAAATTCAAAATGCACATCTTCTTCATCACAGGATACTTCTTTTACGGAAAAAGTAATGATTCCCCCTGCATCTGTATATTTTATTGCATTACTTATAATATTAACTAAAATGGAACGCACATAATTTGGACTTCCGCATACATAAGGGTGAATAATCTCATTATCTACATGCTGTTCTAATTTTACGCCCTTTTCAGAAGCAATAATTCGCTGAACAGCCAATGTACTATCTACTAAGCTTGCAATATCAAATGGCTCTTCTATAAGCTGAATATCACCGGTTTCAAGCTTGGACATATCTAATATATCATTCGTAATCGATAAAAGCTGATCCGCTGCTCCTCTCATTTTAGAAAAACATAAATCAATATTTTCCGGATCTTCAAGATGTGACTGTGCAATATCTAACATACCCATCATTCCATTAATAGGTGTTCGAATATCATGAGACATCCTTGATAAAAACTCTGACTTTGCCCGGACTGCCATTTCCGCATCCTCTGTTTTTTTCCTAAGAAGACGTTCCTGATTATGAATAAACATAAGTAAAATTGTGATCGTTAATGCCGCATTGGCCCATGGTAGATTATCAAAAAAACATTGCAAGATACTTCCGATAAAAAATGGAACAATATAGTAAATAGATTCCCATAAAATCTTTCTTTTTTCTAAATCCTTCTCAGTGCAAAGTCTCCATCCACTTAATATGATAGAAACTACATTATAGACATTCGCCAGTATTAAAATCACAGAAAAGCTATATATCTCTCTTTTCCAATAAGATATAATTAAAAGTATCGCCAGCAAATCAATCGGTATATGTAGCAAAAACAGAGAACACCGATTTTTAAACACATCCGAACCATACATATTCTCACTGTAATAAAAAAGAAAAAAGGAAATAAAGGCTATTGAAATAAGAAAAACCGCATCTAACACATACAAAATCGCCGGTCCGGCAATATATTTTAACAACATCCCAAAAGCATCTGAAAGATCACAGACACAAACTGCAAGCAGTAAACGAAAAATCCACCTCTCGGTCTTTCCAAACCCTGGTGTTCTGCTAAGCACATATACCAGAATATTATTGATCAGCATCATTAAAAAAACTGTGTATATATAGTTTATTTTAAATACTTCCATTTCGATACCTCATTTTGAAAAACACTTTTTTACAATTTATAATAACATATAATAATACAAATTTCTATATAAAATATTTTTTTACTTTCTCTTATAATTTATTTAAATACTAATTTATAGATTTCGTATAGACGAAAAAAGAAACAATACCATATCCCATCTGCTCTGTAGTCGTTGTGTTTAAAATGCTCGTTCGCATCTTAAACACACTCCGAAGCCGCATCTGGGATATGGTATTGTTTCTTTTTTCTGACTATCTAAATCTACAGTTGGCGAGAATGGGGGATTCTCCAGAAAGATATGGCTTTCCAGGAAATCAAATTCCAAGAAACTGACATTTATATAAGGAGTTTTATTTTTTCTGTCGGTATCCCTTACTATTTTCTTATGGCGAAACCGTTCTCTGATTAAAAACCATAGACTTCTGGGCAATCCCCTCTCCATTCAAAATTAAAATACTAATTTCCATCTGGAGCCAAAGAACAGAAAACCAGAAATAGAATATAGAAGAAAATATGATGTCGAAGCAAGTAAAAATGCCGAACAGGCATTTTCTGCGCCGCGACTATCTTCACATTTTCTTCTATATTCTATTTCTGGTTTTCGTTTCTTTAGTCCATCAAATTAGTATTTTATACTCTCATAAATTGGGTATTTCTCTGTAAGAGACTTAACGATTGCTTCTGCTTCCTCAAGTTTACGGTCAATAATAGTAAGCTTGATTGCTTCTGCTATCTGTACCATATCTTCTTCTTTTAATCCTCTAGATGTAACAGCAGGGGTTCCAAGACGAAGACCACTTGTTACAAATGGAGACTGTGGATCATTCGGTACTGTATTTTTATTACATGTAATGTGTACAGAATCTAATAATTTTTCCATGTCTTTTCCTGTAAGTCCCATCTTACGAAGGTCTACAAGCATCAGATGATTATCCGTTCCGCCAGATACAATATCAAATCCTCTTTCGATTAATGCATCTGCCAATACAGAAGCATTCTTTACGATCTGTTTCTGATATTCTTTAAATTCTGGTGTTAATGCTTCTTTTAAGCATACAGCTTTAGCTGCGATTACATGCATTAAAGGACCACCCTGGATTCCTGGGAAGATAGCTTTATTGAAGTTATATTTTTTATTTACCTCATCACTGGATAAAATCATACCGCCTCTTGGCCCACGAAGTGTCTTATGAGTTGTTGTTGTTGTAACGTGTGCGTATGGGATTGGGCTCTCATGAAGACCTGCAGCTACTAAACCTGCGATATGAGCCATATCTACCATTAATACTGCTCCAACTTCATCTGCGATTTCACGCATTCTCTTGAAATCAATCTTTCTTGCATAAGCGCTTGCACCGGCAATGATCATCTTTGGATGACATTCTAAAGCGATTTCTCTTACTTTATCGTAATCGATCACTCCCTCATCATTCACACCATAAGGTACACAATGATAGTTCTTACCAGACATATTTACAGGGCTTCCATGTGTTAAATGTCCACCATGATCAAGGTTCATTCCCATGTAAGTATCTCCCAGATTCATTACTGCAAAGAATACTGCCATGTTGGCCTGTGCTCCAGAATGAGGCTGGATATTAACATACTCACATCCAAACAATTCTTTCGCTCTCTCGATTGCCAGATTCTCTACAACATCGACATACTGACATCCACCATAATAACGTTTTCCAGGATATCCTTCTGCATATTTATTTGTAAGATGACTTCCCATTGCTGCCATAACTGCTTCGGATACTAAGTTCTCTGAAGCGATCAACTCCAAATTATTTCTCTGTCTTCCGAGTTCATCTTCCATCGCTTTTGCAACTTCCGGATCAAAATCCTTCACATAGTCAAAACTAAACATATTTTCTTCCTCCGTATTCTATACTGAATTTTCTAAAATAGATTTGCATATCGAGATTATAGCATACTGATAAAATACAAGCAATCATTAAATACTGTAATATTACAGCACTTGAATGACTTCCCGTACATTTGATACACCAATTACCTGTATCTTCTTACAAATATTGTTACTGAGTACTTCTGCATTTGTCTTTGGCATGATGCATCTTGTAAATCCCATTTTGACGGCTTCAGCCAGTCTTTGTTCAACATGACTGACACCGCGTACTTCTCCGGTAAGCCCTACTTCCCCAAAAATTAATGTTCCTTCATGAACTGGGAGATTACGATAACTCGATACAACTGCGCAGATAATTCCAAGATCGATTGCCGGTTCGCCAAGCCTCATTCCTCCAGCAAGGTTTACGTAGGCATCACAGCCACCAAGCTGCATACCAGCCTTCTTTTCAAGAACAGCCAATAAAAGATTTACTCTGTTAAAGTCAATTCCTACGGTGGTACGTCTTGGCATATTAAAACTTGTAGGGGAAACTAACGCCTGAATTTCAATAAGTAATGGTCTTGTCCCTTCCATCGAACATACAACAACGGATCCGGAGGCATCCGTTGGTCTTCCGTCAAGCATTACTTTTGATGGATTCTCTACTTCCACAAGCCCCTGTTCCTTCATTTCAAATACACCAATTTCATTTGTTGAGCCAAATCGATTCTTTACTCCTCGAAGAATTCGGTAAATTGCAGTCTGGTCTCCCTCAAAATACAATACCGTATCTACCATATGCTCTAATGTTTTTGGTCCTGCCACTACGCCTTCTTTTGTCACGTGACCTACTAAAAATACAGCAATCCCTTCTACTTTTGCAAGCTGCATTAATACAGAGGTAACCTCTCTTACCTGACTGACACTGCCCGCTGCGGAAGTAATCTCCTCGCTGTACATTGTCTGAACAGAGTCCACTACAACCATATCTGGTTTCGCCTCTCTTACTGCTTCTGCCGCTGCATTGATATCTGTTTCGCAAAGCAGAAAAACATTCTCTTTAAAACCGCCAAGACGCTGTGCCCTCATTTTAATCTGTTTTAAAGATTCTTCGCCGGATACATAAACAACTTTTTTTCCGCTGTTCGCCTGATTACGACAAATTTGTAATAGTAATGTTGACTTTCCAATACCGGGATCTCCTCCAACTAAAGTAAGGGAACCTTTTACAATTCCACCACCAAGAACCCGGTCAAGTTCCGGAATACCAGAGCTTGACCTGTCTTCTTCTTCCATGGAAACTTCAAATAAACCGGTAAGCTGCTGATGTGGCAGATTATTTTCTCTTTTTCCAGCTCCCCTTGATACAGGATTAATCTTCTCCTCCGTCATTGTATTCCACTGATGACAGCCGGGACACTGTCCCATCCATTTCGGCGTTTCATAACCACATTCCTTGCAAAAAAATACGGTCTTTGCCTTTGCTTTTGCCATAAGTAATCCCTTTCTGTACTACAAGATTAAAAATTTTTAAATGTCTTTATTCATCAGATATCTTCTCGATAAAATTCAAGTCGAGCAGCCGTCACTCACCACCTGAAAGAGGTGGGAGTCTTCTCGACTGAGATAAATAAAATAAGCTCGAAAAAACAATATTATTATATAAAGCATCTTCGCACAACACGAAGATGCTTTATATTATGATTATACTTTTTCGAACTTTTATACTTTTTCAATATGTATTATAACTTCACTACCTGAACTTTTGCAGTTTCTCCTGCATCCAGTTCAATACTAAAACTAATCTTTCCACCAAGACTTGATTTCAGCTTACCAATATTTGTGTCATTAACAAATACCTTATATTCCTTTTCTGGTTCTACTTCAAGTGTAATCTGAAGATCATCTGCTGCTTCTGTCTCAAATGCAATCTGACGTTCTGTTTCTTTATATCCATGCACTGCAGAACCTGGTACAGATTCGTACACAACACCACCATTCTTCTCTAAACGAGTGATTTCCTGAAATGTTTTTACTTTATATACATCGCCTTCGAATGAAAATTCGTCAAGCTTTGTCTTCTGTGTAAGACTATAATCTCCAAAGCTTAAGCTTCCATTCTCCTCTGCTTTTAATAGTTCTTTTACATTAGCCATTATTATATCCTCCGTATTTGTATCTATAAAGCTACCATTATTATACAAGAAAGTAGGTAATTTTTCTACCAAAAACACATAATTATTAAAAACTTTTTTATTCTGTCTTTTTCTTCTTTCGCTCTTTCTGAATAACTGGCTTATCTTTTTCAATATCAAGAAGGATTTTATCATTATTTTTGATATGTCCTTCGAGGTATTCATCTGCAAGGAAATCTTCTAATTCATTCTGAATTGCTCGTCGTAATGGTCTTGCACCATATTGTGGATCATAACCTTTTTCAAGAACATAATCTGCAACTTTATCAGAAAAATTCAATACAAAACCAGGATTCTTTGAAAGTCTGTCGGAAAGTTCTTTTAAGAGTAACTTCACAATTTCTTTTTGCTGTGGTTTTTCTAATGTGTGGAAGACCATAATACCATCCACACGATTAATAAATTCTGGTTTAAATAACTGTTTTACTTCTTCCATCACCTGAGACTTCATTCGCTCGTGATCTTCCTTAGCACTTCTTTCTGTAATAAATCCAAGATTTTTCGGTGCCATGATTCGTTGTGCACCTGCATTAGAGGTCATAATGATCACTGTATTTTTGAAGTCTACTTTTCTGCCGTTTGAATCGGTAATCTGTCCATCATCAAGTACCTGAAGAAGGATATTAAATACATCCCCATGTGCTTTTTCAATCTCATCAAACAAAAGAACGCTGTACGGATGGCGGCGTACCTGTTCGGAAAGCTGTCCACCTTCTTCGTATCCTACATATCCTGGAGGAGAACCAATTAATTTAGATACACTGTGTTTCTCCATATATTCAGACATATCTACACGAATCATTGCATTCTCATCACCAAAGAGTGCTTCTGCAAGTGCCTTAGACAATTCTGTTTTACCTACTCCTGTAGGTCCTAAGAACATAAAGGAACCGATCGGTCTCTTTGGATCCTTTAAACCGACACGACCTCGCTTAATTGCCTTTGCAAGCATTGTTACAGCCTCATCCTGCCCAATGACTCTTTTTTTCAAAGTATCTTCCAACCCTAAAAGGCGCTGGGATTCACTCTGGCTAATCCGCGTCACCGGAATCTTTGTCCAGGAAGAAACAACTGCTGCCACATCATTCTCTGTAACAGTGATACGGCTTACGGACTTCTTTTCTTCCCATAATTCTCGTTCTTTTGCCAGTTTTGTTTCAATAGTTTTCTGCTTTGTATTATTCGTCTTTGCTTTACGCAGATTTCCCTCTGCGAGTGCTTCCTCCTTTCTCTTACCATATTTATCAAATTGTTCTTCTAATGTCCTCATCTCATCAGACATTGTATAGAGACCAACTTTCTTCTTTGAAGCAGCTTCATCCATAACATCGATTGCTTTATCTGGAAGAAAACGGTCACTGATATATCGCTCGGATAATTCTACTGCTGCTTGAATTGCTCCTGCTGTATAATGTACCTGATGATGCTGTTCATATCTGTCTTTTAAACCATTTAAGATAGCAATTGCTTCTTCCTCAGATGGTTCTTCCACCGTAACCGGCTGAAAACGCCGCTCAAAGGCAGCATCCTTTTCAATATATTTGCGGTATTCTTCACGAGTAGTTGCACCAATTAACTGAATCTCTCCTCTGGCAAGAAATGGTTTCATAATATTGGAAGCATCAATCGCACCTTCTGCTCCACCCGCTCCAATCATTGTATGAATCTCATCTACAAAAAGTAAGATGTCTCCTCTGGAGATTACTTCTTGAAGAAGTTTTTTAATTCTCTCTTCAAATTCACCTCGATATTTTGATCCCGCGATCATACCCGGAAGATCTAAAGTCATTACTTTCTTTTCCCAGAGCATTTCTGGCACTTCTCCCCGGATGATCCACTGTGCGAGTCCCTCTACAATTGCCGTTTTACCAACGCCTGGCTCACCAACAAGACAGGGACTGTTCTTTGTCCGTCTGCTTAAGATCTGTATGATTCGCTCGATTTCCTGTCTTCTTCCCACGATAGGGTCTAATCTTCCATCTTTCACTTTCTGCGTTAAATCTACACAGTATGAAGAAATCATCGAGTTCTTACGCTTATTCTTCTTAGGAGCTGTCAGAGATTGGTATTCTTTCTGTGCCCTTGTCATATCTATTCCAGTTGCTGTTAATACATCAATATAAATCTTCTTGACATTGATATTCATTCCCTTTATCAGACGAAGAGCAATACAATCTCTTTCTTTAATTAACGCCAGTAAAATATGTTCGGTTCCTATCTGCTTTGCATGAAGGCGAAGTGCCTCCTCCTCACTGGCAGATAAAACATGCTCTGCCTTAGGACTATATCCAAGAAATGTCTGACTAGTATTATCTCCAAGTGCTGCCGACTCACCAAGAACTGCTTCTAAAAAGTTTTCATATGTAAGGCTATTCTCATAAAGTACTCGCCCGGAAAGAGATTCCGGCTCTGATAAAAGTCCTAAAACAAGATGCTCGGTCCCTATATATTTTTGATGGCATGAAGCAGCATCCTGTGCCGCTCTTTCTAATACCCGGGAAGCATAGTTATTATATTCTGTTCTCATTCTATCCTCGCTTTCTATTCTTCCTCTTCTATTACAAGAAATGTATCATACATTTCTTCGATTAACTGTTTCATCTCATCCTTTGTAATCTCCTTACAGATTGCCTGTGCTACGATCATCTGCATATATTCATTCACCTTTGTCATTTCTTCTGCTTTATTACTAATCTGTACAGAAATGACTGCTCCGCGTCTTCTGTCAAGCTTCAGATAGCCTTCCTGCCGAAGCATAGCATATGCCTTATTCACCGTATGCATATTCACACCAAGTTCTCCTGCCAGACAACGTACAGAAGGAAGGGAATCTCCATCCCTTAACTGTTCCTGTGCAATTTGCATAACGATTTGGTTGCGAAGCTGTATGTAGATTGCTTCAGGGCTGTTAAAATCAAGTTCTATTCTCATATTTATCATCCCATTCTTTTAAAGATATCTTCTGTGTTATATAGACTATATCATGTGGCTCAAAAAATCAAGTCTATAAAGAAAAAAACGTATAAAATGTATTCTTATCTTACAGTAAACACACTTTATACGTTTCTTTTATTAATGCTCATCAGCAAGAAGCTGGCAATACAGAATATCCAGTGCTTCTTTTACTGCACTGTAACGGACACCCTGACGATCTCCTCCGTAAAAACAACGCTTTACAATCGTACATCCCTTTACATAACAACCGATATAAACCAATCCTACCGGTTTTTCTTCTGTTCCGCCTCCGGGTCCGGCAATCCCCGTCGTAACAATAGCAGCATCTGCATTTGCTGCTTTCGCAGCGCCTTCTGCCATTTCTAATGCCGTCTGCCTTGATACTGCACCATACATTTTGAGCGTTTCTTCTTTTACGCCAAGCAATTTATGTTTGGCTTCATTAGAATACGTAATGTAGCTCTCCTTAAAAACTTCTGAAATTCCATCGGCATTTACAAGGGTACCTGCCACAAGACCACCCGTACAAGATTCAGCAGCTGTTACTGTCATCTTCTTGTGAAGCAAAATACGTGTAATCTTTTTTTCAATTGGTTCTTCTGCCATAATCCGATTGGAACTCATTATTTTTCATTGCCTCCCTCTTTCAGTACATCGATATTCTTTGCCAGATAATCTACGAGAGAAACAATCGTAAGAATTAACGCAATGTATACAAGAATCTGTTCAACAATATGTATACCACCAGCATAGGCTGGGAAATTCTCACCAAGATTCAGCATGAGCAAAATGATAGCAAACATCTGAAAATTTGTCTTAAACTTTCCCCAATAACTTGCAGCAATAACAACACCGCTGTCACTTGCTACTAAACGGAAACCACTAATGACAAACTCTCTAGCAATAATTACGATAACGATCCATGCGGCAATCTTATTTTGTGCAACTAAACAGATAAATGCAGAAGAAACAAGCATTTTATCTGCTAATGGATCCATGAACTTTCCAAAATTCGTTACAAGATTATACTTTCTTGCAATATGTCCATCTAAAAAGTCTGTAAGACTTGCTGCGCAAAAAAGAACGGTTGCAATCCACTTTGAACCAGCCACAAAATCTGTTAATAAAAAGAATACAAAGAATGGAATCATAATGATTCTCACAATTGTAAGCTTATTCGGTAAATTCATCGGCATAAATAACATCTCCCATCAAATCATATTCATTAGCTCCTGTAATCCGAACAGGAACTATGTCACCGGAAATTAATTCTTCCTCTGCACGAACAAATACATTTCCGTCTACCTTTGGCGCATCCATATAGGTTCTTCCAATATAAATGTCGTCCTCATATAAGTAGCCTTCTATTAAAACGGACATCTCCTGACCGATTCGACGTTCTTCTTTTTCAGCAGAAATCTCCTGCTGCAATGCCATAATCTCATCTCTTCGGCTTTCTTTTATATCTTCTGGAATCTGCCCATCCATCTCGGCAGCCTTTGTTCCTTCTTCTGCGGAATAAGGGAATACACCCAGACGGTCAAATTCCATCTTGTCTACAAAATCTACCATATTATTAAATTCTTCCTCTGTTTCACCAGGGAAACCGGTAATTAATGTAGTACGGAGAACAATGTCCGGAATTTCTTTTCTTAACTTCTCCACAAGAGAAATTAATTCTGCTCGATTCGTTCTTCTGCCCATACGCTTTAATATCGTATCTTCACTATGCTGAATTGGGATATCCAGATAATGACAAACTTTTTTTTCTTTTTTCATGACAGCGATAAGCTCGTCTGTAATTTCTTCCGGATAACAGTATAAAATACGAATCCATTCAATACCTTCAATCTCGCAAAGCTTTGTAAGCAGTTCCGGCAACGCCTTTCTTCCATAGCAGTCCATGCCGTATACTGTTGTTTCCTGCGCGATGAGAATCAGCTCTTTGACACCGCTTGACGCAAGATTCTTTGCTTCCTGTAATAAGTCTTCCATAGGAAAACTACGATACTGTCCTCGAATGTATGGAATAATACAATAGGTACAGCGTTTATTACACCCTTCTGCAATCTTTAAATATGCTGTATAACCTCCGGTTGTTACTACTCTCTTATCTGCAAGGGAATCAGGGAGCAGGTCAATAGAAGGGCAGCAATTTATGAAAGATTTTTCTTGTGTTACTGCTTCTTCCGGAGATATCTCCTGTAAACTTTCTGTTCTATCAAGAATTTCATCTAAAATAGAAACAATTTCTGTATAGCCAGTGGTTCCGATCACCGCATCAACTTCAGGAATCTCCTGTTGAATCTCATCCTGATAACGCTGCGCCATACAACCAGTAACGATCAAAGCCCTGAGGTCACCCTTCTTTTTCCATTCAGCCATCTCAAGGATTGTTTCTATACTCTCTTCCTTTGCATCATGAATAAAGCAGCAGGTATTCACTACAATCGCATCTGCCTCCGATTCTTCCTGAGCAACGCGATATCCCGCTTCATTCAAAAGTCCAAGCATTTTTTCACTGTCTACAAGATTTTTGTCACATCCTAATGATACAAATAATACATTTTTCATCGGTTATTCATCCTTAATGCTGCTTCTACACAGTTATTCATTAACATGGCGATCGTCATTGGTCCTACCCCACCTGGAACTGGTGTGATTGCAGAAACTTTATCTGCCACTTTATCATAATCAACATCACCACAAAGTTTATTTTCTGCATTTCTGTGGATTCCCACATCAATAACAACTGCTCCATCTTTTACATAGCTCTCATCAAAAAACTTTGGTTTTCCAATAGCTGCTACTAAAATATCTGCTCTCTGACATACTTCTTTTAAATTCTTTGTATGAGAATGACAGATCGTTACAGTTCCATTTTCTCTTAAAAGGAGCATCGCCATCGGTTTTCCAACAATGTTGCTTCGTCCAACAACTACACAGTCTTTTCCGTCAATAGAAATTCCGGAACGCTTTAATAACTGAATAATTCCGGCAGGAGTACAAGATACAAAGCCCGGTTCTCCTGTTGATAAAGCTCCTACACTCTGTGGATGAAATCCATCAACATCCTTTGCAGGAGAGATTGCCTGGATAATTTCTTTTTCATCCATATGAGCTGGGACAGGCAGCTGGACAAGAATACCATTGACATGATCATCCTTATTCAGTCTGTCAATTAAGGCAAGCAGTTCTTCCTGTGTTGTTTCTTCTGGAAGTTCATATGCCTGTGATTCAATTCCAATATAAGCGCAAGCTTTCTTTTTATTATTCACATATACGCTTGAAGCCGGATCATTTCCTACTTGAATTACAGCTAAACATACAGAAACGCCTTCCTCTTTTAACTGCTTTACCTGTTCTTTTAATTCCTCTTTAATATCAGAAGATATCTTTTTTCCATCAATTCTTAAAGACATGGTAATTCCTCTTTCTTATTCAATATTTTTAATATGTGTATTTCAGAACGCATCAGCATTCCTGCTTTAAACAGCCATAAGATATTTTATAATACAACACTTTTTCCATTTCGTAAAGTCCTGACCGATAAGTCTTTATATATCTTTATAAATATTCCTCAAAATATGCCTCTAATTGTTCTGAAGACATCAGAACTTTACGTGGCTTTGTTCCTTCTTCCGGTCCTACAATTCCAGCATCTGCAAGCTGATCAACAATCCTTGCTGCCCTGTTAAATCCTACCTTAAACATTCTCTGAATCATACCAATAGAAGCCTTATCTTTTTCAATAACAAAACGGGCTGCTGCCTCAAAATATTCATCTTTTTCTTGTGAAATAGCTGCACTGTTTAATTTACTTTCGATTTTTTCAGTAACTTCTGTATCATACACTGCAACATCTTCGTTCTCTTTTAAGAACTCTACCACATCACTGATTTCACTATCTGAAATAAATGCCCCCTGTACACGTACTGGTTTAGAATATCCAGCTGGATAAAATAACATATCTCCTTTTCCAAGAAGCTTCTCTGCACCGTTCATATCAATGATGGTACGGCTGTCTACACCAGATGAAACAGAAAAGGCGATTCTTGACGGTACATTTGCCTTAATCAGACCGGTAATAACATTAACAGATGGTCTTTGCGTTGCAATCACCAGATGAATTCCTGCTGCCCTTGCAAGCTGTGATAAACGTACAATCGCATCTTCCACCTCGCCAGGCGCAACCATCATAAGGTCAGCAAGCTCATCAATAATAATAACGATCTGTGGCATTTTCTTAATTGTCTCTGGATCAATCTCCCCTGATTTCTGAAGTTCTTTTACCTTTTTATTATATCCTTCAATATTTCTAACACCGGTTTCTGTAAACTTTTTATAACGGTTCGTCATCTCTGCTACCGCCCAGTTCAGCGCACCAGATGCTTTTTTCGGATCTGTCACGACTGGAATCAAAAGATGCGGAATACCATTATAAATACTAAGTTCCACCATCTTAGGATCAACCATAATAAGTTTTACCTCTTCCGGAGAAGCCTTGTACAAAATACTCATGATCAAAGTATTAATACAGACCGACTTACCGGAACCGGTTGCTCCGGCAATCAATAAATGCGGCATCTTTGCAAGATCTGTAACAACGGTTTTTCCACCAATATCTTTTCCTACAGCAAATGCAAGTCTGGACTTAAATTTTTCAAATGTACTGCTTTCTATCAGATCACGAAAATGTACTGTCTGATTGTGCTTGTTTGGGATTTCAATTCCTATCGCTGCTTTTCCGGGAATTGGTGCTTCAATTCGAATATCTGAAGCAGCCAGGTTCAGCTTAATATCATCCGTAAGTGAAAGAATCTTGCTTACCTTCGTTCCCTGCTCAGGAAACATCTCATACCTTGTTACAGACGGGCCACAGCTAATGTCTGTAATCGTTACATTAACCCCAAAGCTTTCCAAAGTCTGCTGAAGCTTCAATGCAGTTTCTTTTAAATACTGTTCATATCCGGAAGATTGTGTCTGCTGTTCTTTTATAAGAAGAGTAACCGGTGGAAAAATGTAATCCTTTCCTTCTGCCTTTTTTCTATCAGGGACAGCAGCTTCTTTTGCTTTAATTTCTTTAACTACTGTTTCATTAGATATAATCTCGTTATCCTTAGCTTCACTTTCTATCACTTCATTATCTGAAATATTTGAAATTTCACTGGCATTTTCTTCATTATCTGCCGCTTCATTATTTATATCTACAACTTCATTGGTCATAGCTTCTACATTGTCCGTCTCACCATCTATAAGCTTATATTCCGTTGTTTCCTTATCTTTTTCTTTATCTTTTTCCTCATCATTGATTCTTTCAGCCTCTATCGTTGATTGCGAGAAATCAGGGAGATTTACTGAAATATCTTCTTCTAAAATCGCATCTGCTTCTGATACAATATTCTCAACAGGTTCTTTGACAGAAGTTTTTAATCCACTTATCTTGATTTCTTCCGGCAAAGAGGTATGAAATCCTCCCTTTGCTTTATGAGGTGCTTCATATACGTCCTCTTCTTTTTCTTTTTGATTCTTTTCTTCTTCAAAGGAGGATGTAGATTCTTTTATTTCGTCAGGGAATGTAAATGCACTGAAATCCAGCTTACCCTGAAACGGTTCTGTCTTCCCATCTTCTTCTGTAAAAGGATAGATTCTTGGATGAAGTTCTTTTACACAATCTTTTCGTTTCACTTCATCAGAAGACGTAAATAACGGAACATTTACTTTTAAATCCTGTAAGTTCTTTTTTGGTTCTGTCTTATCTGTTTTTTCCCGGGCACTTTCTTTCTGCGATCTACGTTCTTCTAATTCCTTTACTTTTTCCTCGCATTGTTCCGTTCTGCGCTTCTCCGTTGTTTTCTTTTTACCATTTTTCATCTTTAAAAATGACTTTGTTCTATCTGGAGTTTCTTCTTCATCAAGATTAATCAAAATATCTTCTGTAGCAGCAGCTTCCCTCTCCAGTTGTTTTTGCTGAGCAGCTTTTTTCCATTCTTCTCTTGATGTTTTCATGTCTTTTACAATCTTTTTGAAAAAAGACACAAAAGAACGCTGTGTGAGCAAAATACAGGATAACAGGAAAATGCAAAAGAGAATTACCATAGCTCCTGCCGTCCCAAAGCCTTCTTCTAACAATAGGGCGATTCCACCACCGATAATTCCTCCTGTCACATGATTATTGATCGCCAGTGAAAATAAATCATGTACTGTTATGGAAGCACCTTTATACAACAACTGAGAAAGTGCAGACACTTCCATCAAAATGATAAAACCTGCGCCACACTTTTTCATCGCCAGTGTACTATAATCATTTGCAATTAAGATGGTTACGCCAAGGAAAAAGAATACCGGCATAACAAACTGTGCACAGCCAAAAATACCAAAAAAGAAACTTGCAAGCCACTTTCCGATTAGCCCACAATGACCAAAATTACTAAACATCATCAGAACAACTAATCCGAATGAAACAACAAGCGTTATCTCATTGCTCATAGGAATGCCCTCATCTCTTTGTGCGCTGTTTTTTTGTGTCGTTCCTTTTTTTCTTGTTGTTGTGCTGCCCTTTGCGGTACTTTTCCTTGTCACATTACTGCCTGGTGCTGTTTTCTTTGTCGTTTTTCGTTTTGTTTTATTCTCGTTTGTTTTACTATTTGCCATATATAACACCTTTATATTCTAAGTTTGATACTTCTATCATCATATCACAAATACCCGAAGAAAAAAAGATGCGTTCTTAAAATAAATAACACTGTTTTTATCTTATTAATTTTTATAATTTCTTCTTTTCCTTCTTCTTTCTATCTCCTGATGCAGCCAGAAAAGTGCCTCAGAGATACCGCCAACCTCGTGAATCAATCCCTCTTTTACTGCCATTTCTCCTACAAGAATTGTTCCCAGATCTTTTACCATCATCCCCTGTCGTAGCATCATTCTTTCTATCTTGCTTTTTGTAACTCCGGTATGTGCTTCCACAAATTTAAGAATCCTGTCCTGAATTAATTTGAAATATTCAAAAGTCTGGGGTGCACCAATTATCGTTCCATTTAAACGTACCGGATGAAGGACCATTGTCGCCGTTGGTGCAATGAATGTTCGATCTGCCGCTACAGATAATGGTACACCAATAGAATGACTGTCACCAATAATTAAAGAAACGGTTGGTTTCTTTATAGAAGCAATCATCTCTGCTACAGCAAGACCACAAGAACAATCTCCTCCTACGGTATTTATAAGGAAGAAAATCCCCTCTATTTCTTCACTATCCTGTGCTTTTGCCAAAATAGGAAGTAAATGTTCATACTTTGTCGTCTTTATTCGCTCTGATGACAGATTATGTCCTTCGATTTCACCAATAATTGATAAAAATAAAATGTGATGTCCTGATATCCCATCTTCCAGTACGATTTCTCCAACTTCTAATAAATTATTTAACTGTTGATTCATGAGCTGCCTCCTGTATTTTTTTCTAGCATACCCATTTCAAGCAAAAAAACACCAGAGAACTCCATTACATTTCACTCTCCAGTGTTTTCTTTTTATTTAGAAACTTTATAAAACTTGTGATTATTCTGAAACTGACTACTCACCTTCAAACAATTCCAGTTTTTTAAAGCGTCCATATGTGCATCATAATATTCTTTATCTAAAATCAATGCCTGGGAATATCCCTTCTCTATATCTCCTATCGCTTCCTCTACATGCGAAAACGCGATTGCCCGTCCTTTATATTTATTTGCAAGATATTTTGCAAATCTTTCTTCACCGGCTCCAGCTGGCGCTGCAATTATTTTATTTTTGAGACTTCGCATATCAAGTAATCCGCTTTCTTTCGGAACTAATACACAAATATCTGATGTGTAAAATTCACTTCCAGAAAGGACTTCCTTTTCTCCGATTTTTACGACTGTACTGCCAATAAAGCCATCAACAGATTGTTCTGAAAGACTTTGTTCTGAAGCAGAAATATCCATCGGAACAAACATATAAGTAAACGACTGTTCTTTTGAAAGCTTATCTAAAAATGTCACATACAAACCTTTTTCTGTGCCATCAGCGTCTTTATAATAATATGGCGCATCGTTATCAACTACACCAATATAATAATCTACTTTCTTCTCCGTTTTCTTTTTTTGATTGCCAAATTGACATCCTGCAAGAATACATAAAAGTAACAAAGTTATGATTCCCAGTGTAAATTGCTTTCTTCTTTGCATTCGGACCCTCCTGTTAATTTTAATGTACTCTCAAAAGCTTCACTACACTTGCTTTTGTAAGAAGATTATGAGAATACATTTTATAGTCCCAGCTCATGTCTGTAAATCTGTATTCTTTTTTCTATTTCATCTAATTCCTTATTGATTTCCTGAATGCGTGCCTTTCCCTGTTCTACATCAATTGCTGTATCCTGCATAATTTTTGTAATATAACGTGGCAGATTTAAATTATAATCATTTTCCTGAATCGTTGCTTTAGATACACACGAGCATAATCCGGGAATCGTTTTTCGCTCCATCCAGAGTGTCTGTAAGTTTTTTACCTGTTCTCTATTAAATTCTTCCACTTCAGAACAATCAAAAAACAGCACATCATCTTCACTTCGATTCAACTGTAAAAACAAAAAGATTTCTGCCTGCCCATTTGAATGAAATATAGTATCTGGAAGTAACATCACCGTATCAAGACAATTTAATTCATCTACAAGATACTTGCGGATCTGTGCTTCTCTTCCTTCACGATATAACATTGCTCCCGGAAAGATGGCAGCTAGAGAACCATCTTTTTTCAGGCAGGACAATGCTGTTAACAAAAACGGAAATTCTCCCTTTGTTCCAGAATAAAACTGCTCTTTGCCAACCGAAATTCTTGGTGGCGATACGTATTCACCTGCCTCTACGCCTTCTGGCATAAAAATTAAAATATGGTCAGCACCTTCCGGAAGTTCCTGTCTTGCCTTCCAATCTCTCTTCATGAAGAAATGTAAATCATTTAAGGGAATTCCTTTCATATAACAAAGAATAGTGAAAATATCAATGTATTCTTCTTCCTTTGCATATCCGTAAATATCTGCCTCTTCTCCAGCATTTATAATATAGGAAGCCAAAATTCCATACTGAAATTCAGGCAAAAGAAACTTCTTTTTTTCTGACACACTCTGCACATTGTTATCAAAAAAAATATTATATAATTCGCACAGTTCTTCTGATATATACGTATCCTTCTTTAATCTTGCAAATTCCGTAACTAAAAGAATAAATAAATTGGGATACTGACTCAATAATTCTTCTTTTGGATTCCAACCATTGATTTTTTTTAAAAACTTACGAAAAAATCTAGCATAACTTTTTTGTTTTTCCAAAGAATGTACTTTTTCAAGTTTTTTATAAAAAGAAAAGTCTGTCAATTGAAATTCTTTATTAAGCATGTGAAGAAAGGAAGAGGCTGATTCCATAAATTTTAAAAAAGAAGCTACCTGAAGCTTCCCTCGTATTGCCATTTTTACTAATTCACCTGGTTTGTATACATCTTCTAATAAGTCATCATGTTTTAAACAAAGATACTGATAAAATAAGAGGAACACACAACTATCTCTGTATTCCTCAAATGTCAGACCCGGATGACTTTCACTTAAAATTGACAAAAATTCATTATGTATCTGTTCTCTGTCCATCCGATTCCCCTTTTTATATTTTTTCTAAATAGTGCATCATTTCTTCTGTCAAAATTGCCTCTTCTAAACGCATTTTTTCCATGAGCAACACTTCTTTTCTCTTCTGATAATAATACAGCTTACCAATGGACATCTGCGTTGACAAATTCGGGCACTCGATCATCAGCTGACGAATCATATGAACTGACAATACTTTGACAGAAGAATTCCCCTGAATAGCAATCATTCTCTGTCTTTTTATTTCAGGATGCTCATTAAAATACCACGCAAAATAATAAGGATCCATAATTCCATTCTGAAACTCTATAGAGACAAAATTTGATGGAATAATTTTCCCTTCATGCTGCTTTTCTAATACAGCAGCGCGGTGGAAGGAGGTCAGCCCTATTACAATACTGTGTTCTTTTGCCAGATTCAGATTCTTAGTCTTTTTTCTATCAACCAAAGCAGTTGGTACTTCATAGTCCCATACTCCATTTTCCTCATCTATCAGCTGACTGATCGTAAGAATGGGATATTCCTCTCCCTCACTTAATATCTTTGGCTTTATTCTGTTTAATACCACACCATGTGTAATCTGACTGATCTGCTCTAAAAGGAGTTCCAACCTTCACTGCCTCCCCGTAACAATAATTTATTTGATGATCTCACGAAGTGCAAGATTAATTCTTCCCATCTTATCAATTTCAAGAACTTTTACTTTTACTTTATCACCAATATTAACAACGTCTTCTACCTTCTCTACTCTTTCTTTGGAAAGCTTGGAGATATGAATCAGACCATCTTTATTAGGAGCTAACTGCACAAATGCACCAAAGTTCATAATGCGGACTACTTCTCCTTCATAAATTTTACCTGCTTCTACTGGTTCTACAATAAGACGAATAATTTCCATCGCTCTGTCAATCATAGCCTGATCTACTCCACAGATGTCTACTCTTCCTTCATCATTAATATCAATCTTTACACCAGTTTCATCAATAATTGCATTGATTGTTTTACCCTGTTTTCCAATAATCTCACTGATCTTATCTGGATCTACATGCATCTGCATGATCTTTGGAGCATATTCTCCAACATGATCTCTTGGTGTAGAAATCACTGGTTCCATAACATTAGTAAGGATATGTTCACGAGCTTCTTTTGTACGTGAAATTGCTTCGCGGATAATGTCCGGTGTCAATCCATGAATCTTAATATCCATCTGGATTGCTGTAATACCATCATGTGTACCTGCAACCTTAAAGTCCATATCTCCGAAGAAGTCTTCTAATCCCTGAATATCTGTCAGTACAATGTAATCATCATCATTGTCTCCTGTTACAAGACCTGTAGAAATACCTGCAACTGGTTTCTTGATCGGAACACCGGCTGCCATCAAAGATAAAGTAGAAGCACAGATACTTGCCTGAGAAGTAGAACCATTAGATTCTAATGTCTCAGAAACAGTACGAATAGCATATGGGAATTCATCTTCACTAGGAAGTACTGGAACTAATGCCCTTTCTGCTAACGCACCATGTCCGATTTCACGACGTCCCGGACCACGACTAGGCTTTGTTTCACCTACAGAGTAGCTAGGGAAATTATAATGATGCATATATCTCTTTGATGTTACATTTGCATCAAGACCATCAATCTTCTGCGCTTCAGATAATGGTGCTAATGTTGTAATTGTCATAATCTGTGTCTGTCCGCGGGTAAACATACCTGAACCATGTACTCTAGGTAAAAGATCAATCTCCGCAGCAAGTGGACGGATTTCATTGATTGCACGACCATCTGGACGCTTATGATCCTTTAAGATCATCTTTCGAACGGTCTTCTTCTGGAACTTATAAACGGCATCATCAATTAATGGAAGCCAGTCCTCGTGTTCCTCTGCATAACGCTCTTCCAGTTTTTCTTTAATCTGTCGGATATTCTCTTCTCGAACCTGTTTTACATCGGTAAATACTGCTTTTTCCATCGCTTCCGGTGTAATAAAGGATACCATATCATCCCATAAATCTTCCGGTGTATCTACATGTTCGTATTCATGCTTTTCTTTACCACATTCTTCTACAATGCGGTCAATAAACTTAATAACTTCTTTATTTACTTCATGTGCCTTGAAGATAGCTTCAATCATCTTATCTTCCGGAACCTCATTCGCACCAGCTTCGATCATAATAACCTTCTCGGCTGTAGAAGCAACAGTAAGTGCAAGATCAGAAACTAATTGCTGATCCGCTGTCGGATTCACGATAAACTCACCGTCAATAAGACCAATTCTTGTTCCAGCGATCGGACCATCAAATGGAATATCTGAAATAGATGTTGCAACAGAAGCGCCAAGCATTGCTGTTACTTCTGGTGAACAGTCAGGATCCACTGCCATAACCAGATTATTCAATGTTACATCATTTCTGTAATCTTTAGGGAATAACGGACGCATTGGACGGTCAATTACACGAGAAGTAAGAACTGCATGTTCGGATGCCTTTCCTTCTCTCTTATTAAATCCTCCCGGAATCTTACCTACCGCATACATCTTCTCCTCAAACTCCACACTCAGAGGGAAGAAGTCAATTCCTTCTCTTGGCTTTTCTGAAGCTGTTGCTGTAGATAAAACCACTGTATCACCATAACGCATAAGAGCAGCACCATTCGCCTGCGCTGCCACTTTTCCAATCTCAACTGTTAATGTTCTTCCGGCCAGTTCCATAGAAAACTGTTTTACCATCATTTAAACCTCCTAAAAATATATATTAAATACAGGGAAGGTTTCCGAAACAACTGAAAAAGACACTGGGCATGCAATGTCCTTTTCAGAAGTCTCGGGCACATCCTTCCCATAGTCATAAATTATGACCTAATCTTTACCATTTTATCACAGGATAAAAAAAACTGCAATAGTTGAGATTACTATTTAATTCATTAAGAGAAAACAGACGAAAAAAGAAATACTACCATATCCCATCTGCTCTGTAGTCGCTGTGTTTAAGATGCTTATCCGCATCTTAAACACGCTCCGAAGCCGCATCTGGGATATGGTAGTATTTCTTTTTTCTGTGTTTTGGCTCCAGAAGGAATGAATGCAATAGTCTTTGGAGAGAGAGATGGGGAAGAGGACAGAAAGGTTCCTGCTTGCTCGGAAGATTTCTTCCATGGCAGCAGGTTGTTGAAATTTCGTAAGCAAGTAATCTTTGGATACCGTTCTTTAAAAGTCCCTTCCGGATTTTTAAATCGCTTATACATGTCCATAATAATGTTTACAAATCACGAGATATTTTTTCAATTACTAAACTATACAACCCCCAAAGTATTTACTCATCTAAATAAAACTCATCCAACACATACGTCGTCACCGGCGTAATAAACAATTCATACCGTATAACCAACCTTATCAAATCATTCCCATCAATTAAAGTAATCGGTGTCCCTGCTCTCGCAGCTTCTCTCGCCTGATTTGTAAATCGGCTATTAGTTATGAAAACACCATAATCTGCCTGATATTTATTCATTGCTCCAAGAAATTGATTAATATCTGGTTCGCTTACTGGATTGGTATTAAATCGTTTGCATTGAATGACTACTCTCGTTGTTCTAAAATCATCCTCATCAATATGATATCCATATCCATCAATCCCTCCGTCATTTGAGATTTGGACGCTTTTACTCGTGAACTGTACTCCCATTTTAGTAAGTAACGCTCTTGAGAACTGTTCGAACTTAGCTGGGGACATTTTTGCAATAGCACTTTGCAATTTTACTTTAAACTCATCTATAATTTCTTCTTCCGTAGATGTGTTGCTATCATCTTCATCTGTTTTTATATCTGAATTAGCCTCTGATTGGTTTTTGTTTTTATTTTTGCCAGAGTGTTCTTCCCAATATTCTTTGGCTTTATCTCTGACTTCTGTTTTTACATCAAAGTTATCGAGTATAATGTTTGCACCTGCCTGTGTAAGTGTAATTTTAGGATTATATTTCACATAAGTAATAATCCCAACACAATCCAATTCTTTTATTGCAAAATTAAATTTAAAGTCAAATTTTTTATACTGATTTCCTGTTTTACTGGAAGTATAAATTTTCTGCTCAAATTCAGCGATATGTTCATCTTTTTCACTGATTCTGTCTCTGATTTCTGAACGGTCTAACTGACCGCCTGCTTCTTGAAGCACTTCTATTATCGGTTTTATAAGATATGATATCTGTTGTTCTGAATTTAATGTATCATAATATAACATGATTTTTCCTCCCGAATACTTTTCTCATTTGTTTTCTTATTGGTAATCTTTCACGTTCTTTTTTGATATATTTAAGAAAAAAATTATAACATATTTTCTCTAATTTCACTATAAAAACACGCAGTCTCAGATAATCTTTATCTAAGATTGCGTGTTATATTTTTTATAGAGACCTCTAAGAGATTCTTCGCTATCTATTTTAGAACTTCTTAGAGTCCTTTTACATCTATTCTGGACCCCCCCTTAGAATCTCCTACCTACATTTTGTCCCCCTCACAGATATTTTCTACCTATAATCCCCCGACACCTCCATATAACTCCGCTTTCCACGAATATAATCCTCATATGCTATTTCCGGGTCTTTGCCCTTGAATACCGTACAAAGTCCGCACATATCGCAATCGGTTATGCAGGGAAATGTTTTTTTAATGTATTGTCGTCTTTCTTCTTCTGTGGAAGATTCTATTTCTGGTGCTCGCATAATTATCTTCACCTGCCTTGCTATCTTACTAGTCCAGTATGACTTCGGTATTCTTCGTTTAATTGACGGAGTTCTTTTTCACCGTTGATATATGGTTCATAAAAAGCATCTACCAGACCACCGCCTAGATTGTCACAGCCATTGCAGAAGTCACAGGCTCCACCACACTGGCTGAGTCCTTCCTGTACGATATGGATTCGTTCTTCTTTTGTTGTGTCCTTTATTAATATGCTTTTGATTTCCATGTGACATCTTCCTTTCTTGCTGCTACTTGACTTTTGGCTAAATCATATTCATTCTTAGAGTTATCCCATTCTTTTTTGAATTCTTTATTATCAAGCTGTTTATTAAGATATTTTCTGAAATCACTCATAGAATTTATTCCCACTTTTTATTTTTGTTTTGCATTAATTCTTTGTCTTTATTATATGTGATATAATCTACATTATCAAGTTGGATTAATGCACACATACATCGCATTATCTGGAAGTGACTGTGATTTTTTATAATATTTATCCTTTTCCAACAAGAATACTCCCACCTCTAGAGCTTATTTTAAAAATGTTTTCTGTAAGATGTACGTTACAATTTGTAGAGATGAATTGTATCCATTCCCCACTTGATAGTGTATCCTAATCATAGTATAATATATTCAGTTAAATAATGAAAAACAAAACCAAGAGAACAAAACTTACCAAAATTAGGAAAATGCTTATCTCTACAGGTGAGTGAGAATGTCACGCTAGGATTACTATAGTTAATTTTATAACAAATGACCATTTTAATATAGAGGTATTTTCAGATGAAGGAACCACAATTACTACAGACAAAAGCTTATGATTATTTAATTAATCTAATCAAAAAGGGCGAATTAGAAACAGATAAAATTTATTCTTTAAATCAGCTTGCTAGAGAGGCAGGATTTTCAAAAACGCCATTTCGTGATGCTGTATTGCGTCTTGAACAGGAACGTTATATCGACATTCTTCCAAGCCGAGGCTTTACTCTCCATAAAATGTCCAAAGAAGATATTATTGAAACATATCAGATGAGGAATGCTATTGAAATATACTGTTCTAAACAACTTGCTCTCCACTTAGATACTCCTCGCGGACAGGAATATTTTAATAAGCTTTCTACTAAAATAGAACTTCAAAAAGAGATACGGAACACAACACATTCTGAAGAAGACTTCAGTCGGAAAGATTATGAATTTCATCGAAGTATTGTGCAATATGTAGATAATGAATCCATGTTAGAAATTTATCGCCGTTTTATGTACCGTATATTCTGGCTGACAGTTACTTCCTTTTCTCAAAAAGGCCGAATGGATGAGACAATCAATGAACACATTTCCTTATTAAATATGATACAGGCACAGGATTTAACCGCACTTGAAAAACTCATCATGCATCACCTTGATGTACCTCAAAAAATTACATTAAGTTTAATTCAATAACAAGCACAAAGGGTCTTTATATTCCATTTACTCTATAAACGTTGCTTTTAAAATGTTCAATCGCATCTTAAAACATCTTAACGCCGCATTCGGAATATATATAATTTCATGCCACCCGAAGGCTTATTATGATACTATTCTTCTTCCTTATTTAAAATTGAATAATAAATTGCAACCATCACCAAAGACAGCCCGTAAGAAATAATATACCCCCTATATGTGGCCTCGGAGCAAGTGTTGGACACGAGCCTAAAGCGAGTATCCAACACGATGCGACTAAAGTCACATATAGGGGGTATATTATTTCTTACGGGCGTCTATTCTATCTTAAATTACTTATTCAATCTCCGCAATACATACTACCTGACTGGAATCTAATCCTTTGATAAGTAATGGAGCATTGAAAAATCTCTTAATTTTTGCTCCCTTTGGTATGTCTGCCAAATGCATGTCTTCTACACCTGTAACGAACTTACCTGTATAATATCCAAGCATATGTCTATGACAATCTGGTGGTAATTCTCCTTCTGGACATTTGGATGAAGCAGAACCGATTGCTAAGAAGTCCATTCCAACACCTTTTAAATTAGGGAAATTCTCTGTCAAGTAATCTCCTGCACTTGGAGCAATGTAGGAACCTTCATTCTGATATGTATTCTGATCTGTCTCTCTATATTTTTCCATTCCTGTACGGATTAATGCAAAAGAAACTTTAGATAAAATATCTGCAAATGGTTCTAAATCTTCTTTATAAATACCTTCTGCCGGTCCTTTTGGAATCTCCAAAAGTGCAACTTCTGTATGGCAGAAATAATCAATAGGAAGATCATTGATACTAAGTCCGTCTTTTACAAAATGTCTTGGTGCATCCATATGTGTTCCACAATGGTTTGGCAGTTCAGATACAAAACTGCAGAATGGACAGTCATCGGAAACATCTGTACACTGTGTTGTCTTTACAACAGGCTCTCCTGGCCATGCATAACCTTCTGGGTCTAATGGGTGTGATAAAAACATAAACATATATAACTCCTCCTCATACATATATTATTTTTAAATTTTACTTTCTCAACTACTTTTTATTTCCTATTACTTTTTTAACCAGTCTACTTTGTTTTCATTAAAATCTCTACAGCTTCTTTTAAAGTAGTATCTCCACCTACATTACCAGGGAAAATAACATATGGTGTTAATGGAAACTTACTTTCTGTACCTGTCTGCCACACTGGAATACCCGGTCGAATCTGACCTAAAACATTCGCTCTTGTAACAGCAAGTGCCTTTGTTCCTACATCAGATGAAGTAATTCCCCCCTTTGCAATAACAAAACTTGGTGTTACTGTAAGTCTGCCAACTAAGGACTGTACTGCATCAGAAATTCGTACAGAAAGTCTCAAATCATCTTCTTTGTCTCCGGTATCTGCTGTGATTAACGCTCTTGTAGTATAAACACAAACTGACTTACCAGATGAAATATATTCTTCTTCTAATGCAAGACATCTTTCTACTTCTTCAGCAAATGCTGCTTCATCATTTACAAGTGTTGCATTAAGTTCAACAAAAGCAATGTCTTTATTCTCTCTTAGTTTTTCCATCTGTCTGGTTGTTTTGTCGGTATGAGAACCTACTACGATAATTCCACCGTTATCCGTCTCTTTTACAACCATCTGCTCTCTTGTCAATAACGGCTGATTACTGACACCACCCATTACCTTTACAATTGCAGCAGCAGTACGGAACATAAAGTTCTTTCCCTTTTTCATAGCTCTAAAAAGTGCTACGCAGAAAATCTTTACATCGACATAATCAATCGCATTCACGATAACTTTATTAAAATCTTCTACCGCTAAAAGCTGTTCTTCTATCTTATCATAATTCAGTTCACGAATATTCTCCAAAGAAATCGCTGTAACATTCTCCTTTTTATATGCTCCCTGCGTCTTCTCCTCAACATATTCCTTTAGATTAGAGACGGTATATCCAAAAGTTTTATCTTTTGCAAATTCTGTCTCAGCTGCTGGTACAAGCGTGTCATCATACTGTACATAATGCACGTCATCAATCGTAAAACGTCCCCCCTCTTTAAAAAATGGGCATAACACTTCACCATCTATCTTTTTACCAGTGTTCTTTTCATATTCATCTTTTAAAATAGTTGTTTCTAACGGATAATGTCCTCTTAATGTAGAATCACTTCTACTGATAAAAAGGTATTCCTTTCCCGTTTCTTTTGCTACCTGATCTACTACTTCTGCAATCTCCTTATGTGCTTTTTCTGTCTGTGCAGCTGTAAATCCTCTGGAATTCGTTAATATGTAAAAAAGTTTATTCTCCTCAGCAAATCCCTGTTCAATGCTTGCCTTCTCCCAATTCGTATAAACAGAAATATCATGAACGGTCTGTACACCTGTAGGGTCATCATCCAATACAACGATTTTCTTCTCGTTATCACGAATCTCTTCTGCCAGCACCTTATCTACTTCCGCTTCCTGCACTGGCGGATAGGAACTTAATATATCAATTGATAACTCCATCTTCTTCTCCTTTCTCAAGTGTATTTAAAAATATTTTTGATTTTTCAAACATGCCTTAAGCATTTTTAATCCTTCTTTTTAACCTGTACATCTGCAAGTGCTTCAAAATACTGTACAATTCCGCCATGATCATCATTCATATGTCCATGAATCTTCAATGTCTGCAAAATCTCGTAAAGCTGTGCAGAATATGGAATCGGCACATCAATCGCATGTGCTGTGTTCACAACATTTTTAATATCTTTATGATTAATAGAAATCTTTCCTCCAGGTACAAAGTTACGCTCTACAATCATAGGAATCTTTGCATCAAGTACTGCACTTCCTGCAAGACCACCACGAATTGCTTCATATACCTTTACTGGATCAGCCCCTGCCTTCGTTGCCATTACGAATGCTTCCGACACTATGGCAATCGTATTATTTACAATAATCTGGTTTGCCAGCTTAGTAACAGAACCACTTCCGCTATCTCCAATTAGTACCGCAGAACTTCCCATAATATTATAATATGGCATCAGTTTATCAAAATCTTCCTGTCTTCCCCCTGCCATAAATGCAAGTGTTCCATTTACTGCTCCCGGTTCTCCACCAGATACAGGAGAATCTACAAATCCAACTCCAATCTTCTTAAGACCTGCAAAACATTCTTTTGATTCTACTGGAGTTACTGAACTCATATCACAGATAACTTTACCTGCTGTTAAAGTCTGTGCCACACCGCCTTCATCAAATAGTACACTTTTTGAAATATCACCATTTGGTAAAATAAGAAAAACAATATCGCACTTCTCACCAATCTCACGATAGGATGATGCCTGTGCACCACATTCTACGACTTCTTTCACCGCCTGCTCATTAAGATCACAGACCATTAAATCAATTCCTGCTTTTAACAAATTCTTAGCCATTGGCTTACCCATAATACCAAGACCAATAAAACCAACTCTACTCATATAGGAACCTCTCCTTTCTTTTTATCCGCTTTCGATACACTGATATATCGGTTTGCATATATTATATGATATACCGGTATATCAGTCAAGGGTATTATTTATTTTTTACACTTTCCATAAATCTTTTGCCAAGAATTCAGCAATTTGTATAAAATAATTTTGACTTGCTGAAGGCTGTCTTTGGCAGTTGAAGAAACTTCAGAATTTATTTTTAGAGAGATTTGGGAAAGGTTTTAGACGGTTGTGGTTAGTCAAAAAACAGCTTGCCAAAGCACAGCTATCTGAAAATAAAAAAATCTATATTTGTGGCCTCGGAGCAAGTGTTGGATACGAGCAGTAAAGCGAGCATTCAACACGCAACAACTAAAGTCACAAATATAGATTCTTTTATTTTCAGATGGCGTCTCCTTTGCCTACAGCAATCAGAATTTAAAGCACCTGTTTTGCTGCTCCATAAATTCCAGCATCGTTTCCAAGTGTTGCAAGTAAAATCTTAGTTTTCTGATTTCCATAAAATGCATGGTCGTAGAAATACTTTCTTACGATATCTAAAAGAATATCCCCTGCTTTTGATACACCTCCACCGATAACAAATACTGCCGGGTCAACTGTTGCAGCTAAATTTACTAATGCCTGCCCGAGATAAGCACCAAACTCTTCCGTAATTTCTAATGCTGCTTCATCCCCTGCTTTTGCCGCATCAAATACTTCTTTTGCTGTAATTTCTTTTTTATTTAAGATACTGTTTTTTGTATTTTTCTCAAAATATCTTTTTGTAAGTCGAACGAGGCCTGTCGCAGAAGCGTACTGTTCAAGGCATCCTTTTCTTCCGCATCCGCATGTTTCTGTCTCATCATTTCTTACTGTGATATGTCCGATTTCTCCTCCGGCTCCATGAGCACCGACTACTGGATGACCATCAATAATAATTCCGCCGCCAACTCCTGTTCCAAGCGTAACCATAATCAGATCTTTTTCTCCTTCTCCGGCTCCCTTCCACATTTCACCAAGTGCAGCTACATTCGCATCGTTTCCGATAACGCATGGATAACCGGTAAGTTCTTCTAATTCTTTCTTTATTTCTTTTGCCTTCCAGCCTACATTTGCTGCACGTTCAATTGCTCCATTTTTATCAACAGGTGCCGGAACACCCACACCGATTCCACAAATTTCGTCTGCTGCGAGTTTTTTTTCTGTAATCTTTTCCTTAATTGCTTTTGTAACATCTGGCAGAATACGTTCTCCTTCGTTTTCTGTGTAAGTCTTAATCTCCCATTTATCAAGAAGTTCTCCTTCCACTGTGAAAAGACCAAGTTTTACAGTTGTTCCTCCTACATCTACGCCAAAACAATATTTCATCATGCTCCCCTTTCTTCTTCCACTTATTGCAATTATAAATTTATAATTGTAAACAAAATTCTCTCTTTATATAATATCACGAATTTGCCCTGTTTGCTTTCATTATAATATTAATTACTGATACATTTCTATCATTTTTCAAATGTTCTTTACCAATGTAGCTTTTATCATATTAACATTAGCAACCAATATTAATCATCAAGTAGCTGGATGATCTAACCGATATAATCGCCTCTGTCCTCAACCAGTTCGTACCCGGCAGAACGCACTCGGGCAGATAGACAGTTTTTGCATTTTGCTGCTTCATCCCCAGTACATATTTTATTATCATAAAGTTCATACTGTTTTCGATTCTCCACAGGAGACAGGTTCGGCATCACTACATTCGCCCCTGCACACAGTCCTTTTTCCCGGCCAAGGGGATCTAGCGTTCCGAGTGCCGTTGTTGCTGGAAGCAGTACCTTAGGAAGCAGCAGACGAATGACAGACAATAACTTTAATGTCAATTCTACACTTCCTGCTTTTTCATTCGCAAACCTGGTATCATGATGCGGAATAAACGGACCAATTCCGACCATCTGTGGCTGTAATTCCTGTAAAAAAACCAAATCTTCCGCCAGATGCTCCCATGTCTGTCCTGGTGAACCGACCATAAAACCGGCTCCTACCTGATAGCCAAGCTCTTTTAATTCATATAAACATTTTTTTCGATTAGAAAGATGCATACTATTCGGATGCAGCATATGATAATGTTCTTCATTCGCCGTTTCATGACGAAGCAGGTAACGATCTGCTCCGGCTTCCTTCCATGTCTGATATGTTTCTTTAGACTTTTCCCCCACAGATAATGTAATTGCACAATCTGGATGTGCTTTTTTTATCTTTCTAACAATATCTGCAATTCGTTCTTCTGTATACCATGGGTCTTCTCCACCTTGTAGCACAAATGTACGAAATCCAAGTTTCTCTCCATTGGCACAACAGTCAAGAATTTCTTTTTCAGTGAGACGATATCGTTCTATATTCCGATTATCTCTTCTGATCCCACAATAATAACAATTATTTTTGCAATAATTTGTAAATTCGATTAGTCCCCTTGTAAATACCTTCGTTCCATAGTATTTTTTACGAATCTTTACTGCTTCTTCCTTTATATACTCCATGCTTTCCGGAACATCAAACAAAGAAAACAGTTCTAAACATTCTTCTTTACTCAGAGAGTGTGTTTCTACAAGTTTTTTTGAAATATCCATTTTTTTCCTCTGGTAATTAATAATAGTTCGGTTCATCTGGCATAATTAAAGCGGCTACGATATAAAATAATATACCAGATCCTCCGGCTAATGTAAAAAGAACAACAAGCAGACGAATTAATGTTGCATCAATTCCAAAAAATTCTGCAAAACCTCCGCATACGCCACAAATTTTTTTGTCTAATGATGATTTATAAAGTTTGTTTTCCATAAAATACTCCTTTCTTTTTCTTACCTATTCTTGTCTACTCTGTTAAATACTAATTTTCATTTTTGTCTGAATCGTTCTTTTTCTGATTCTGAGTAGTTGTCTGTAACAGTTCTTCCTGTATTTCTTTTTGTTCTGCAAGAGAATCCGCCCATTTTTTATTAAATGTAGTATAAGACATTGCTGGCAGTGTAATTGTTCCATCCTCTCCGGAAATCTGGCGAACTTCTGCCTTCTGTGTCTGTGTATGCTCTGCAAGATAATTCATCTGATAATCGGCAAGTTTATCGGCAATCAAAAGTGCCTGTCCTCTTGTGATAAGCTGATTACCAGCTTTACAGGAATCATCCACCGCTAATGTTCCTGATACGAAAGAAGCATACGCTTCTCTTGCTTCTTCACTTATATTCTCTATTCCGGTACAAGCTGACAATGCTTCTTCTATCTTATTATCTGCGATCGTCACCGGATACAATTCCTGAATTAACTGTGCAAATCGCACTGTGCTGACCGTTCCATTTGCATTTTCTGTAATAAAAGCGGTTAATGCCGCATTATCTTTAAGGGAGTCTATCGCACCTAACATCGTACCAAGCTGACTTCTTGTAATCGCTTTATTTGGGTCAAAAAGTCCATCCTTTTGTACCGGGTAGCAATGCAATGAAGAATATTCACTGTAAACATCTCCATATTTTTTAGAACTTCTCACATCATAATTACTTGGTGTTAAAGTAATTTTCCCCTTTTTATAACTCTTAAATGCATAATCAAATAAACTTCTGATCGAGGCAAATGTGCTTTCCTTGCTCACATTTCCAAAATATGCACAGATTAGTTCATGTCCTTCATCATCTGTTGCTGTTGCGATAAATACATGACCGGCAGCATTAGTTGTACCGGATTTTGAACCGATAACTTTATAAGCATCATGGTCATAATATGCCATTCCTTTCAAAAACCAGTTCGTCGTGTTAATATCCATACCGCCTTTTTGCGTATGATAATGCGCCTTAGCTACAGTGCTTCGAATTAATGGCATTGCCATTGCATAACGGCAAATTTCCGCCATTTCTTTTGCGCTGGCATACGTTTCGTTAAATCCTGCCCCAATATCAGAACCAACCGGATTATCGAAATGTGTTTTCTTTAATCCAAGTTCTTTACATTTCTCATTCATTGCCTCTACGCAGGCTTTTTTTGAACCAAATACACCAACCGCCAAAGAATCTGTCGCATCTGCAGCAGAAGACATAAGACTCATATGTAATAAATCTTTGAAAGTGTATTTTACACCGGCTCCGATTCCCAGACTGTATGTACCTGGTGTTGTGCGATATACTACATCGGACTTTGTTTTAATAACAGAATTTACATTTCCCTTCTCTACACAAACAATTGCCGTCATAAGCTTAGCAGTACTTGCCGGATAAATCTTTTTGTTAGCTTTTTGTCCAAAAAGAACTTCTCCTGAACCTGCATCCATCACTGCATATGCATGGCACTGTTTTTTCGGTGCTTTTGCTTTTGCCTGTCCCTGTAACGGCATGGCAAAAAACAATAAAAGCAATACGATTCCTGTTAATTTCTTTTTCATATCATTCCCCTTTATCTTATGTTTATTTCCTATCTCATTTCATTTTCATGAATGTCCTGACATTCTTGGCTGTGAGATGTCCGTCATGCTATGCATAACATATTTTTCTATGAAAAGTCTCTAGACAATCTCTTTTCCTTGCAAAAAGAAGTATCCATACTATGTAAAGCATTATAAAGCTTTGTTATCATCTCCACACATAAATCCTGACTTCCATAATAAAGTTCCCATAAATGCTGGCAGGTTTCCTTATCACCCGGATGAATTTCCCTTGGAATAAAATGATGATGTATCTCTAATTCCGGACATACATATCCACCAATCATCATTGCGATTGCTCTTTTGACTCCAAATCCAGAACGAAATATGTGATTAATTACCAGCTTCATATGAAAAAGGCTTACTCGTATTTGTTTCGCAGATTTTTTAAAATACGGAGCGATTACCATTGTGATCTCCTTCCTGTTTTTTACATGACAGGCTCTTTTATAATGATCTAAATCCTCTCCAGCTTTCTGTAAAACCTGAAAATCCCAATCTGTTTCGATTTCTGTATGACTGATTCCGGTTTCTTTTATCCGCTTTCTTACATAAGGATGACAGGTACTATCCAAAATAAAATGTGTCATAAAGCCAGCAAGATACGCGCAGGCAGCCCTTTTATTTTTCTGAACCTGAAATACTTTAAAAGCTCTTTTAAAGAACTCTCTTGCGGGTTCATGATGTACTTTTATTCCATATTGATTTACACTGTTTTTATGATAAGAATGATAATAAAATAATATATCCGGACCATGTACTCCTATATTATAATAATCCATATAAGGTTCTATACTTTTTTGTATCTGTTCCGGAAGTTTCTTAAAAACATCCTGCCCATATGCATAATGTGTATATGTTGTCGGCATACTATCCTCTTCCTTTCTTATTTCCTTATTTTACGGCACTCCGTATAATAACGTTTATCCTGTGCATGTCCCATAGAAAATGTCTTTCTTGGAAGCGCTCCGTCATGAATCACTGTAGGAAAAAGTTCTTCTTTTCCCATATCCGGCAAAATAAATCCGATACTGTTTTTTTCTTTAGCAAGGCCTTCTACCACATCCTCTCCATGAATATAATCAATCTTTCCACCATTTTGTGCCAGATAACTATCAAGAAATCTCTGAAGGCTTCCTACGGTCAATTTTGATGTCGGGCGATCTATCACACATTTCTTTTTCTTTCCTTTATAGATCGTATAAAAAGTCTGTCCTTTTCCTTCTTTTTTAATATGCAAAGCGACACTCATTTTACTTAATAAATCTTCTACATCAACGTCCGTAACGATACGGTGAATTGCCTCAAACTGCAATGCCGGGCTGTGAAGATTCACAATCTCTACAAGTGCATATCTTGCAGGATGATCAGAAAAATCCTCATCTGGATATGCTGCTTTCAGCTGCTCATAATACTCTTTTGCAGCTGCAAGAGAATGATTTCCGTCTCCTACCGCAAATAATAATACCGGGCGGTTTTTTACATGATATTTATCTCCAAAACATTTCGCATCCGCAAGAAAAGAAAGAGCTTTCTGGATTCTTTCCTGTTCTTTTTCTCCAAGAAGATATCCTCTAAGATGACCGCCTCCTAACATAAGATCAAAATCATACAGAAGAGGGAGGTTTTCCTTTTCAAATGCACAAGGTTCTATTACGTGTTTTCCAGCATCGTCTACTAAAAGCATAACATGCGGAAGTTCTACTACTGCATTTTTACGAATTTCCACTCTTGCCGGAATTCTTTCTGCTACCGTTGCTTCCGTTGCTCTTATAAAAGAAGTACTTTTTTTGCGATAATCATATTGCTCTAAATCAATCTTTCCTACAATTCCAGAACGCACCTTTCCACTGCTGTCTGTTCGTTCCACATAAATCATAGCATCTTTGTATTCTGCAAAAACCTGTTCATGCAAATATTTATTCATGGAAGATTCAATTGTTTTAAGCTGTTTTTCGTGATCATCATGCCCTAAATATACTTCCGGCAAAATCATATCTAAAGTAGACGGATGTTCTGCTACATTTGCCTTTACTTTCTCCCAATATTCCGGTTCGCTTGTAAACTGGTCACAGGCAATTACGGACCACTTTTCCATATCTATTGTTTTTTCTGGCAGTAAAATATCTGCCGCTTGAAATACCGTATCCATTACCCTTGTTCTCCTTATTCTCTCTTTTCTTTCTTTTGCTCTTCAATTCTTTCAGCAAGATCATTTAAATATACCCACCGTTCCATTTTATCAGAAAGTTTGGCTTCCGTCTTCTCTTTTTCCTGCATAAATTCATTCAATTTTATGAAATCTGTTGCACATTTACTAATCTGCCCATCAAGTTCAGCAATTTTTTCCTCTAACTTTTCAATATCTTCATCTATCGTTTCAAATTCTTTTTGTTCTTTATAGGTAAATTTTAATAGCTTTTCTTTGTTTTTAGATGCAAGCCATTTTTCTCTTCCTTCTTTTTTCTTCTCATTATTCTTTTTAATATGAAGACCCGCACCAGAATCAACACTTTCAATTGCATCCGTTTCTATCTTCCCTGATTTCTCCTGATATTCTGTATAATCCCCTTCATAAATCACTATTCTTTCCTCTTCGAAAGCAGCAATCCGATCTACCGTACGATCAAGGAAATAACGGTCATGTGATACTGTTATCACAATTCCCGCAAATTCGTCAAGGAACTCTTCAAGAACTCGTAAAGTAGCAATATCAAGATCATTGGTAGGCTCATCAAGAATTAAAACATTAGGAGACTGCATCAAGACTTTCAACAAATATAATCTTCGTCTTTCCCCACCAGAAATCTTCGCAATTGGTGTATATTGCATATCTGAACTAAATAAAAACCTTTCCAGCATTTTTGATGCACTGACTAACCCTTCTGATGTACGTACATACTCTGCTGCATCTTTAATATAATCAATCACCCGTTGTCTTTCATCCATTATTTCGCATTCCTGCGCAAAATAACCGATTCTTATCGTTTCACCCCATTCGATACTTCCGGAATCCGCAGATTCTAAATTTGATAAAATCTTCATTAAAGTAGACTTACCACATCCGTTATGACCAACAAATCCAATTCTTTCAAAGCGTTTAAATATATAAGAAAAATGTTCAAAAAGCACTTTATCTCCATATGCCTTTGAAATATCGTAAACCTCTATTGTCTTCTTTCCAAGTCTGGTTCCTACCGAACCCATTTCCACCTGTTTTGCCGTTTTAGGAGAATCCATTGCTTTTAACTGCTCAAAACGTTCAAGACGTGCTTTTTGTTTTGTAGATCTCGCTCTGGCGCCTCGCATTACCCACTTTACTTCGTTACGAAGAATACTTTGCCGCTTTCTTTCAGAAGCTAACTGCCTCTCTTCCCGCTCTGCTTTTCTTTCCAGATACCCGGAATAATTCTCATCATAATAATAAACTTTTCCACCATCAACTTCCCATATATGATTCGTTACTTTATCAAGAAAATACCGGTCGTGTGTTACCATTAAAAGAACACCTCGAAAACTTCTCAAATAATTTTCAAGCCAATCAGACATCTTATTATCTAAATGGTTCGTTGGCTCATCCAGAATCAAAATATCCGGTTTCTGCAGCAATACTTTACAAAGTGCAGCTCTTTTCTTTTGTCCACCTGAAAGATTCTTTATCTTTTCATCAAACTGCTCAAGCTCTAATACTGTAAGCATTGCTTTAGCATCACTCTCATATCCATAATCTTCTTCAATCTTTTTTCCTTCACAAACATATTTTAAAATACTGCTGTCTTCATCGAATTCCGGATTCTGCCCCAGCCATCCAACAGTCAGACCATTAGAAAATATAATTTTCCCCTCATCAGCTTCTTCCTCTCCTGCGATAATCCGAAGAAGTGTAGACTTTCCAGTACCATTAATTCCAATAATCCCAATTTTATCTCCCTCATCTACACTACAGGAAAGATCTTCGAGAACCAGCTTATCTCCATATAGCTTTGAAATATGTTCTACATTTATTACACTCATGACAAACTCCCATTTTCTAAAACTTTATAATAACAAAAAAAGCTGAAAACCGCAAAGGTCCTCAGCTTCTTCCAACAATGCAGTTGATGGGACTTGAACCCATACCCAGTTAGCCCGGACTAGATCCTTAGTCTAGCGCGTATGCCAATTCCGCCACAACTGCTTATCAGCGAATGTCTTTCACTCACCAACGAAAGCTATTATAACATAATGTATTTTAGAATGCAAGTATTTTTTTATTAAAATACTAATTTGTAGATTTGATATAGACGAAAAAAGAAATAATACCATATCCCATCTGCTCTGTAGTCGCTGTGTTTAAAATGCTCGTTCGCATCTTAAACACGCTCCGAAGCCGCATCTGGGATATGGTAGTATTTCTTTTTTCTGACTACTCTAAATCCACAGTTGGTGAAAATGGGGATTGTCCAGAAGTCTATGGTTTTTATTGGTTAGAATGAACATCTCCAGAAAGATATGGCTTTCCAGAAAATCAAATTCCAAGAAACTGACATTTATATAAGGAGTTTTATTTCTTCTGTCGGCATCTCTTGCTATTAATAGTTCTTTGATTAAAAGTCAGAATCTTCTGGAGAATCCCCTTCTCTTTCCAACAGAAATCACTAATTTCCTTCTGGAGCCAAAAAGAATTAGTATTTTAATCTGAGAGAGAAATAAGGGGTTTGCTCAGAATTCTATGATTTTCGTCAGAATGAAAATCTCCGGAAGATTATATCCTTCTGGCACATTCCATGTTGTTAAACTGTAGATTTGTATAGTCAGAAAAAAGAAAACATACCCTATCCCAGATGCGGCTTCGGAGCGGGTTTAAGATGCGAACAAGCATTTTAAACACAGCGACTACAGAGCAGATGGGATAGGGTATGTTTTCTGTTTTCGTCTATACGAAATCTACAACTCAGTATTTATTTAAAATATTCTACTCCGCTTTCGAATATCTTCTGATCCTGTTTTGCGTAGATATTCTTTGCGATATTTTCTCCGATACGTTCGGAATGTGCCATCTTACCAAGGACACGACCATCTGGACTGGTAATACCCTCAATAGCATAATAAGAACCATTTGGATTGAAACGGTCATCCATTGTAGGTTCGCCATTTAAGTTAACATACTGTGTTGCAACCTGACCATTCTTAAATAATTTCTCAATCCATTCCTGACTGGCAACAAAACGACCTTCACCATGAGATGCAGGGATTGCATAAACCTGATCAAGTACTGCTTTGCGAAGCCATGGGGACTTATTTGTTACTACTTTTGTATATACCATAGTAGACACATGACGGCCAATCTCATTCATTGTAAGCGTTGGTGAATCTGCTGTCTGGTTTACGATTTCTCCATAAGGAACAAGTCCCAGTTTGATCAATGCCTGGAAACCATTACAAATACCAAGTGCAAGACCATCTCTTTCATTAAGAAGTTTCATAACGGCTTCTTTAATCTTTTCATTTCTGAATACAGTAGCAAAGAACTTCGCTGAACCTTCTGGTTCATCACCTGCACTAAATCCACCTGGGAACATAATGATCTGAGCCTGGCTGATTGCTTTTTCAAATGCATCTACAGAATCAAGGATATCAGATTCTGACTGATTCTTAAATACGAGGGTCTCTACTTCTGCTCCTGCACGACGGAAGGCTTTTGCAGAGTCATATTCGCAGTTTGTTCCAGGAAATACTGGAATAAATACTTTTGGTACAGCAACTTTATTCTTGCATACATAAATATCATTTGTGCGATATAATGGCTGTGATACATTATGTTTACCTTCATTTGTTTTTGTAGGGAATACAGATTCTAATGGAGCCTGCCATGTATCACACATTTCTTTTAATGAAATCTCTTCTTCACCAACCTGGAAGAATGGATCATCTGTAACTCGTCCTACAAATGTATTTGGAAGAGCGGACATCTCATCCATCCAGTCTGTAGGAATCTCTACAAGAATAGAACCATAATATTTCTTTGTAAGGTCTTCAAGTTTAAAGTCTTTCATAAACTTCACACCATACATATTTCCAAAGCTCATCTTGCTTATTGCTTCAATTAATCCGCCTGAACCAAGTGCATATGCTGATGCGATAACATCTCTACGCATTAATTTATGAATTGTATCATAAATCTCTCCTGCTTTTTTATAATCAGGAATACCATATTCATCAAAAGGAATATCGATACGTAACAGATTATTGCCTGCTTTCTTCAATTCAGGAGTTACAACATGAGAAGCCTTTGTGTAATCAACCGCAAAGGATACTAATGTTGGTGGTACATCAATATCTTCAAAGGAACCTGACATACTGTCTTTTCCTCCGATCGAAGGAATTCCAAATCCTTTCTGTGCATTATAAGAACCAAGTAATGCAGCAAATGGTTTACCCCATCTCTTTGGATCTGTGCCAAGTTTCTCAAAATATTCCTGGAATGTAAGACGAATCTTACGGAAGTTTCCTCCGGCTGCTACAATCTTCGCAACAGATTCAAGAACAGCATATACTGCTCCATGATATGGACTCCAGCTTGACAGATATGGGTCAAATCCATAAGACATCATTGTTGTAAACTCTGTTTTGCCTTCTAAAACAGGCAGTTTTGCTGTCATTGTCTGAATTGGAGTAAGCTGTGTCTTTCCACCAAATGGCATCGTAACTGTTCCAGCTCCGATAGAACTGTCAAACATTTCTACAAGACCTTTCTTGGAACATATATTAAGATCAGAAAGAGTTTCTTCCCACATTTCTTTTACATTTTTAAGTTCAGTCTGCTTTTTATAGTAGCATTCTTTCTCGTCAGGCATCTCTACTTCAACCGTAGTCTCCTGATGTGCACCATTCGTATCTAAGAAAGCACGTGAAAGATTTACGATTTCTTTGCCTCTCCAGGACATTACAAGACGTTTCTCTTCTGTTACTTCTGCAACAACTGTTGCTTCAAGGTTCTCTTCTGCTGCATAGGAAAGGAACTGCTCTACATCTTTTTTATCAAGTACAACTGCCATACGTTCCTGAGATTCCGAAATTGCAAGCTCTGTTCCATCAAGACCTGCATACTTTTTCGGCACTTTATCAAGATCAATGCGAAGTCCGTCTGCAAGCTCACCGATTGCTACAGATACACCACCAGCACCAAAGTCATTACACTTCTTAATAAGAGAACTTACCTCTCCACGACGGAATAATCTCTGAATCTTACGTTCTGTAGGGGCATTACCTTTCTGTACTTCTGCACCGCAGGTATCAATAGACTTTGTTGTATGTGCCTTAGAAGAACCTGTTGCTCCACCACAACCATCACGACCGGTACGTCCACCTAAAAGTACAATGATATCTCCCGGATCAGAAGTTTCTCTGATAACATTCTTTCTTGGAGCTGCACCGATAACTGCGCCAATCTCCATACGCTTTGCAACATAACCTGGATGATATACTTCGTCTACTAATCCTGTGGCAAGTCCGATCTGGTTACCATAGGAACTATATCCTTTCGCTGCACCTGTAGTCAGCTTTCTCTGTGGCAGCTTGCCCTTCATGGTATCTGCCATCGGAACAGTAGGGTCTGCACAACCTGTGACACGCATTGCCTGATATACATAGGAACGTCCTGATAATGGATCGCGGATTGCTCCTCCAAGACAGGTAGCAGCACCACCAAATGGTTCAATTTCTGTTGGATGGTTATGGGTCTCATTCTTAAAACTGATAAGCCATTCTTCTGTCTTATCTTCAAATTCTACAGGAACAACAATGCTACAGGCATTGATCTCTTCACTTTCTTCCATGTTATCAAGAAGTCCGTCCTGTTTTAACTTCTTCATTCCCATAAGTGCGAGATCCATCAGACAGATAAACTTATCTTTTCTGTCTCCATATACTTCCGTACGGTCAGCAAGATATTCATTATATGTTTTTTCAAAGAGAGGCTTGTAATATCCATCACCAAAAGCAACATCTTTTAATTCTGTTGAAAATGTTGTATGACGACAGTGATCAGACCAGTAAGTGTCTAATACACGAATCTCTGTCATAGAAGGATTTCTGCTTTCTTCTCCCTGATAATAATTCTGGATATAACGGAAATCTTCAAATGTCATTGCAAGACCTAAAGAATCATAAAGCTTCTTCAATTCTTCTTCCGGCATATCTTTAAATCCATCAAAAATCGCAACATCAGCCGGGTCTTCATAATCCATAACTAATGTTTCCGGTTTCTTCTCGTCTGCTTCTCTGGAATCTACTGGATTGATACAGTATTCTTTAATCTTCTCCAATTCTTCGTCACTGATATTACCAGAGAAAACGTAGGTTGTTGCAGAACGAATGATTGGTTCTTCCTTCTCATCAAGAAGCTGAAGACACTGTACTGCTGAATCTGCTCTCTGATCAAACTGTCCAGGAAGAAATTCTACGCTAAATACTTTATCTCCATCTTTCTTAGGGAAATCTTCCTCATATAAATCATCTACAGGCGGTTCTGAGAATACGGTAACTGCCGCTTTTTTCATAGTTTCTGCTGAGACATTCTGCACATCATAGCGAATTAACTCTCTAACATCACTGACATCCTCTATGGAAAGATATGCCTTTAATTCTTCTGCAAGTTCTTTTGCTTTTACCGCATATGACGATTTCTTTTCCACATATAATCTCTTTACCTGACTCATTACATCCTCCAAGTATGTTTAATTAAATTGTGGGGACAATTTATTAATCAGCCCCATATTTTCTGTTTAAATTATCATATCACTTTTTTATTCTATTTCCTATGGTTTTATATCAGTTTCTATAAAACCATGAATTCTGACAAAAATCGACGACAAAATTTCAAAAAATTTTTAGATTTTTTACAGATGAATTCTCTTGATTATCTGAAATACCAAAAGATTTGAATAGACAACAGGCCTTGTCTCTGCGTAAAAAATGATACCGTCTGTTGGTGCTGTAACTTCCGAAATAATTTCTCCGCTATCTGCCTTCATAATCTGCGCCAAAACATCCCCCCGGCTTACTTCCTGACCACACTCTGCTTTTCTTATAAAGATACCTGCCGCCTCTGTCATAATTGGCTCCAAATCACTTTCCTTTAAAACACTTGCGATATATCCACTATGAGAATAATAACGGATAATACCCATTCTTGTAAGAAAACGCAGAATAGAAGAAACTGCCTGTGTTGCAAGCTCATCATCAATTTTCCCTGTCATTCCTGTGTATAAAGAAAATGCTTCTGTTCCATTTCTTTGCCAGTTGTTATGTAATGTTGTTCTGTCAAACGGTCTGCTTTTTGCTTCAATAACATAGGGAAGTCCGAACAGATTGGCAAGACTGGTGCTTCCATGTTCCGGGTCAAGGAGACGGATATGTGGCATAAAAGTTCCTCCAAGATAAAAAGAAGGTAAATGAATTCCATACCGGTACCCTCTTGTTGTTTCCATAATCGCATATGCCACACGACTTCCTGATTCACCTGACGGATTCCCCGGAAACAACCTGTTTAAGTCCGTATCATCAGAAATCCAGAAACGTTTACCAAAATCCATCGACATATTGTTTACGGAAGGAATCACTAAAATACCATTCTCTCCCACCATATCTCCATGTTTTTCTATCTTTTTTAATACGTCAATCAGTTTTGAACAAATATATAATTGCTGATATTCATTTCCCCTCAAAGCTCCCACAATGCAAGCAGAACGTTCTTTCCCTTCATTTTTCCCGAAATAATATCCTTTTACGTTAATTTCCTGCTGAAAAGGAGATTCCATCGAATACAATATTTTTTCTTCCATTATGCCCAGTCCTCCTTTTGCTATTCATATTTTCCGGCAGGTCTTTCTGCCTTGCAGATTCTTGCCAGAAGTTCTCCCTCACAAACCGCCGGATATTCTCTCAAACTAAAAATCATTCCGTCACAGGAAGACTTTACCTCCTCAAGCTCTGCCCCAAGAATCGGCCGCACGATACAGCCAAGTACCTGATTTTCTCTTACAAAACTTCCAATTTGTATTTTAGGAATAAAAATTCCACTCGTATTACAGTGAATAACTTCCACATCATTTTTCTTTACTGTCACTGTTTTTTTCGTAGGAGAAACTTCTCCTTCAAAAACTTCCAGTTCCTTCATCATCTGAAAAATACCATCTATTACCTTTTTACAGTACTCATAATCAATTTTAAGTGCAATCCCCGACTCAATCACCAGGTTCGGGATACCTTTTCTCCGAAGGCTGTACGCAAGACTTCCTTCCCAAACAGAAGAAGAATTACTGTTCATCCATAAAACTGGAATTCCTGACTTTTGCGCGAGCTCTGTCACTTTTTTCCCTGCATTCTCCGGCACTCGTATCTGTGGAAGTTCCCGAATAAAAATATCACTTGAATGGATATCAATACAAAAATCCGAACCTTTTAAATCCTCAATTACTTCTGCTGCCATATATTCTATCGTATGTCCATGATGACTTCCCGGAAACATCGCATTCATATCAAGAGCGCCTGGAGCATTACGCTTTCTTATTTCCAGTGCCATAGGAGCCACACATGGATATACATCTACAATTCCTTTCAGATTCTCTCTTTCCTCTTTAATCCGCCGAATCAGTTCATAACAAATATACTGTCCTTGCAGTTCATCACCATGAACACCTGCAACAATACTTAATCTCGGCATATTTTCCTGTATCGTATCCGGCTCTAACCTGTTCTTCTTTATTTTTATCGGAAGTCCTACCGGCATCTGCGCCGTCATTACTGTCTCTATCATATATAGTCTCCCCTCTGTCAATCAAAAAAATTTCTGTTGTTTCTTATATTGACCTTTTTAATTTTGTAAGCTATCATTAGCTTCGTATAGAATATACTATAAAATTATGTTTTGCAAATTTTATATAAGGAGGAACCATATCATGGATAAAATAGCAAGTTTTACCGTAAATCATTTAGATTTAATCCCGGGAGTATACGTTTCAAGAAAGGATTATGTAGGAAAAGAAGTTCTCACCACCTTTGACCTTCGTATGACCGCTCCGAACAGAGAACCCGTTATGAACACAGCAGAACTTCACACAATTGAACATCTTGCCGCAACGTATTTAAGAAATAATGACGAATGGAAAGAAAAAGTCATTTACTTTGGACCAATGGGCTGTCGTACCGGATGTTATCTTATCCTTGCAGGTGACTATGAATCTAAAGACGTTGTTGGTCTTGTACGCGATACTTTTGCTTTTATCGCTGATTACGAAGGTGAAATTCCTGGAGCCGCTGCAAAAGACTGTGGAAATTATCTTGATCAGAATCTTCCAATGGCCAATTATCTTGCAAAAAAATATTTAAAAGAAGCGTTAAACAATCCTTCTGAAAAAAATCTGATTTATCCTGAATAATATTTTAACTTTTTCACATACTACCTCCGTACCTGATAAATGTACTCTCGAAATTATTTTGGTACTGACAGAATTTAATTACAAAAGTAAGTGCAAGAAAGACTCCGAGAGTACATTCTTGAAAAAAGGAGGATTTATCATGAAAAGTTCAAAGAAAACCTATCAGGAAGTCGCAGAAGCATGCAGCAAATATGAACCGGTATCTGAGGAATCCGCATTTAAAAATTCTTCCTGCGAATGTAGTACTCCAAGCTGCTTAAACTGCACACATTTCACGAAGCAGGAACACTGCGATTTAGATTTATATGATCAGATTGTAGAAAAAATTAAATAATTCTGGGTTGCCGCAGGCAAAGGGAGAGACGCGCCCAAGGAGAGCAGCACCGCTATATTGGTGACTCTATCACTGCGGGTTGAATGTTCGCTTATCCGCTCGCATTCAATCCTCGCTCTAAGGCCACAAATATAGCGGTGCTGCTCTCTTTAGGAGCGTTTGTTTTGCTACGCAACTCAGGATTGATCTGGCTTGCCAAATCAGAATCCAATGTTGTATAATACCCTTAGTGGTAATTTTTTTCAATATACAGGGGGTTTTTATTATGCAGTTACTTAAAGTTTATTATGCGTATTTTAGTCCGGGAAATACTACAGAAAAAGTTCTTTCCCAAATTGCGTCATCTTTTGAAAACTATCCAGTGGAATCTATCAATCTTACAAGTTATGATGAACGCCAGCAAGAACATCATTTTAAAGAAAATGAACTTCTCATCCTTGGTGTTCCGTCGTATGGCGGCAGAGTTCCTATTCCAGTCATCGATGCATTAAGCCGCTTTTCCGGTTTAAATACACCTGTTGTCCTTGTTGCAACATATGGAAATCGTGACATTGATGATACGTTGATGGAATTAAAGAAAAATGTAACAGATAAAGGATTTATCCCGATTGGTGCAGCTTCTTTTGTATGCCAGCATACCTTCTTAAAGGAATGTGCCGAAGGCAGACCAGATGAAGAAGATTTAAAAATAGCCAAAGAATTTGGTGATAAATTAAAAGAACGCCTTCGTCTTCTCGTTACATACGATACCGGTAACTTAGAAGTTCCTGGTTCTTTCCCATACACAAAGCCACCTATGGGTGAATTTCCATTCAGAGTAGAAACAAACGACTACTGTATCTACTGTATGCTCTGCGCAGATGTATGCCCGGTAAAAGCAATCAGTGACAGCAATCCAAAAGACATTGATAACAGCAAATGTCTCCGCTGTGGCTCCTGCCTTAGAATCTGTCCAACACAGGCAAAGTCCTTTACAGAAGAGCCATTTAAAGCGTTACAGCAGAAATTAGCACCACTTTGTGGAATAAGAAAAGAAAACTGGTATACGATTTGTTAACTATGATGGTGCCAACTACGATCTGGCTTTATGGGCTGCTTATTATAACTTCCTGCGGTCATATAATTTAAATCTACCAACCGAAGGCTCTAACTGTTCTTAGATTCCAAACCAGAGGTAATAAACCAACCACCGTATTAGCGGCTATACCCTTGATGGCACATAAAAGAACTGCTACACTGCTGTAAACGATGGAAAAATCACTAACTATTCTTGAATTCTTCGCCGTCGGTGAATCACCTACAATAGTTCTTTTGTGTGCTGTCAAGGGCGGGGCAGTCTACCTCTGACTAAAATATCTGCAATTTTCAAGGTTCCATTGAACCTTTTTGTTTTGGCTCATTTTTTCATAGGTCACTTGACACTATTGTCAAACTTGAAGTTAGCGATTTCCTTGCAATAGAAAACAACAGTCTGATTATTCTCCCATATAACTGGGACTTCAGTGTCATTAAAATATAACTTCATGTATTCTTTCTCATCATCAATTACCGATTTGTCGGTAATTTCTGTTTTCTCTAATTCTTCAGCTGAAATTTGAGATTCAGTACTATTGTCTATTATTTCTTCGGATATATCATTTTCAAATGGAACACTTCCTTTTTCTCTACATCCTACAAATCCAAATAAAACTAACACACAAAGACTAAGTAATAGTACTCTTTTCAAACTTATAATTCCTTTCCAAGTTCATATGCTTTTTTCATCGCATCCACATGATCAGCCGCTGTATTTGCGTCATCAATTCCACCGCCACCGACCATGCCTTTTAAGGAAGCCTTTTCAAAACAGTCTACCCAGCCTTGCAGACCATTGTAGGCTTTTTCAAATGCACTTTCATCATTCTCAGCGGCAGTTGCAATCATATAAATATCTCTGAATGAATAATCTGTCGAATATAAAGGATTCAATCTATCAAGAAGTGTTTTCATCTGGCCACACATCTCATAGTAATAAACTGGTGTTGTATAGACAATGACCTCTGCATCCTTTACTTTTGCCATAATATCTGCAACATCATCCTTCAGTACACACATCCCATTCCTCTGACAGGATAGACAACCGATACAATATTTGATATCTTTTCCTTTCAAAGAAAGAAGTTCCACATCATGCCCGGCTTCTTTTGCTCCCTTTGCACACTCATTTGCAAGTATATCAGAATTGCTGCCTCCTCGAAGACTTGTCGATATGATCAATACTTTTTTTGCCATGATTAAATTTCTCCTTTTTCAGTGTCTTTTTTAACCTTCCGTATAACTTTCGCAGGCACTCCTGCCGCAATCATATTGGCCGGAACATCTTTTGTTACAACTGCTCCGGCTGCAATGACCGAACCTTCACCAATCGTAACCCCCGGAAGAACCGTTACATTTGCTCCAAGCCACACTTTTTTTTCGATGTGAATCGGCTGAAATATCATACCTGCTCTTTTCTCGGGATCTTCCATATGATTGATCGTTGCCAATACTGCATTATGTCCAATCAGGACTCCATCCTCTATATAAATACCACCCTGATCCTGAAACTTACATCCTGCATTAATAAAAACATTTTTACCTATATGGATATTTCGTCCGCAGTCTGTATAAAACGGAGGAAACATTCCAAAACTTTCATCTATTTTTTGTCCGGTAAGTTCCGACATAAGCTGTATAATTTCTTCTTTTGTATGATATTTGTTATTCAGCTCCATCGTTATCTTTAATGCCCTTTGAGACAGCTCATGCATAACCAGATGTTCTTCACTTCCACCATCTACGATATATCCGGGCTTCATATTACTCAAATATTCTTCACATGTCATGATTAACCAACCCCGTTTTCTTTAAAAAATTTCTGGATTTTGTCAAATGGGATCACATCCAGATTATCGTATAGATCTGTATGAACAGCTCCCGGAATTGTCAGCAGTTCTTTATTGGATGTGTACTTGCTGTTCTTGATCATATTTTCATAAGCATCTTTTC
>OBWW01000114.1_pt1 | contig 94767 bp, 83 predicted proteins | sample 1538091 | NCBI WGS metagenome assembly OBWW01 (sample SAMEA2580125, study PRJEB22360) | human gut metagenome | biome: human gut; feature: human-associated habitat; material: faeces | place: Denmark | collected 2008/2010 | reverse complement strand
ACGAAAAGAATGTTGGAAGTGTGCTTTTCAGCACACCCCAACATTCAGTATAGAAGCTATTTTCAATAGGAAATAATTTGCAGAGCTTGGATAGGAAACTATACATATATGATTTTAAATACATATGTGGCTTTTAGAATAGAAAAAATGCACTGTTATTTGACAGAATCTGCGCTTCCTGTTTGAGCTGCTTCTGTCTCAGTGACTTCTGCATCAGCAGTTTCCGTACCAGAATCTACAGCTTGAGTGTTTTCTGATTCATTCTGAGCGAATGCCCCGGGACCAGGATTTTGACCATATTCACCAGTGGCTGATTGACCATCCCATACCCCATCAGGACCCACGTGATAACCATCAGGTGTATCATAATCAGTTCTCATATACCCACCCATGTCGAAATAATAATACTTTCCATCAGTATCCTGGACCCAGGTAGATGCTGCAAAATATCCATTTTTCAAAACGTATTTCCAACCACGTTCATTTTGCATCCAACCTGGTTGATACTTTTGTCTGGCTCCGCTGGCGTTGACATAAGAACCATCAGGGGCAAGAGTATCTGTCAGCATATAACCATTTTCATCCATGTAGTAAAGTTCGTCATCTACATTCAACCACCCACCACTTACAAATGTTTTGTCGGGTTTCCTGTATCTGTAGCGGCCATCAGCTTCAACTACCCACCCGACATTGTCTGTGCCTTCGTCATATGCTCCAGCATCTGACCCGTCTACATTTATTAAGTATTTTCGGACTTCTGCAGGTAATGTAGAGGTATCTACATTGCTTGGCAATCGGACAACATCTATATAGCGTTCTTTACTGGGCAATTTACCATTATTAGTATAAAGTACTATCTGTAATGTGGGTTGAATACCTTCGGGAAGAGAATTCTGGTTTTCAGGAATAGCCCAAACTCCATCCACATTAACTAAGGTAGGTACTTCTCCCCATGTCCTTGGATAAACACTAGGGTTAAATGTATACGCAAAGTCATATCCACGGCTCAAAATAACATCCCGCTCATTGATGGTAAATCCTCCTACTAATATTGCGAAGTAATGACCGTTGCCACAATCGACCGGACGCCACTCAAAAAGATATGCTCCACAATTCTCCATAGTTGTTGTAGTTATATCTGAATTTGTATCTGCCCAAGAAATCATTGGAGTAACTAAGGCTAATGTGGCTGCAAGACTGTAGGTTACTATTTTTTTTATTATCATTAATATAATTCCTCCTGGTGTTATGCCCTTGGTTAAATACTTACATTTAGGCTTTAATATGTCAAAACCATTTTTTGGTATTTCACTAATACAAACTGTTCCACATTTTGAAAAAATAGTAATTCAGTATTTTTTGTTATAAAAAGAAAGCATTGCGACTAATTTAGTTGCCTAATCAGCCACAACGCTTCCCCCTTAATTAATTATCAAACAATAACATATTAGTTTTCAGCGTAGATAGCAACAATCTTACCCTTGCCGCCTACTTTGTTTACTACATAGTAGTAGTCATTTCCGTCTTTATTCTTTGACTTACTGTCGATAATCTTACCTGATGTATTTACAAGACAATAATCTTCGGAATTCTTACCGGTATAATCTAAGATGTAAAGCTCGCTTAAATCCTCAGTCTTCTTGTTTACACCAAGTGCAGCAAGTTCTGTGATCTTAGAAGTATCATTAGTTGCATTCAATTCAGTAATAAGCGCCTGAGCATCTTCCATCTTTGAGTAAGTATATGTACTAGCACCATCAGCAGCACCAGCAGCCCTCTTAATAACCTGATACTTTTCATCGCTTCCGGCAGCTAACATCTTACCAGACTGATATAACTTATCGTCTTTCTCACCCGTCTTGCCAGCACCTTTATATTTACCAGACTTTTCAAAGAAGAAGGAGAACTTCTCACCATCTATCTCGATGGATGTCTTATTGGTTCTCATAACACCATCATCACCACCACCAAAGTAGTAGCATCTGTATCCTAAATTACTCATGGTAACAGAATTTGTATTGAAATCATCCTCTGTATCGAAAGGAGTAGTTGGATGGTCATCAGCTCTGACGTCATTGATGCTTCCATCAGAGTTCTGCTTAATAAACTTCAAACCATCAATCATACGGCCATCTTCTCTGAATGCATACTTCTTACCTTTGATGGTCTTGAATTCAGCTGCATACAGTTTTCCGCTGCCGTCTGCATAATACCATGCATCTTCATCGTCATTGTATTTTTCGTAGTTCAGATACTCAGCAGCAACTACCTTGAACCAGCCTTTGCTTATTCTCGCACCGTTCTCAACATCCTGGAAGTATCTCCACTGCTGTGCATACTTAGCGGTATTAGCGTTGCTGTTAGTGGTTGCGGTACTCTGTGAACCTAAGACCTCAGCAATAGATGCCTTTTCTACATCCAAGGACCACTCTGCTGTCATAGCACCATACTGGTCAAACTCGTATTTCTTACCATTGATGGTCTTGCCCTTCTGGACATCGTTGTTCTCAGCTTTAACTTTCTTGCCGTTGGACTTAAAGTAGAACCAACGAGTCTGATCCTCATCCTCATTAAATACTGGAGCAATTTCGTAATCGTTGGTAGCTTCATCGTAAGTAATATCCATCTGCAGCCAGCCAACAGTCATTGCACCATCATCTTCACCGCCGAAGTAGTAGTCGCCTTCCTTAAAGCCATCACCGTCTGTATTGTCAATACGCTCTGCATTATCTGCCGCTACCCAGCCAAACAACATCTTGCCTTCATCGTCAAAAGCATATTTCTTGCCGTTTACAGTCTTCAGAGCAACTTTGCTGTTATCACCGTTTTTCAGAGCTTTACCATTAGCCTGGAAATAATACCAATAATGATCTGGCTCGTCATCCTGTCCAGCATCCTCGTTGTCGATAGCTACCCACTGGTTAGCTGCCATAACACCGTTGATGTCTACATAATAATAGTTGTCGCCGTCTTCAATCAGCTGATCGATAGCCATTTCGCCGTCGCTGTCTAACCAGTACCAGTTGTTACCGGATTTCTTCCACTGATCGGTTGCTCTCTCGCCGTCTCTGTTGTAATATACCCAAGTACCGTCTTCCTCAGCCCATCCTGTAGCTGCGAAAGAAGTCATGGATGCACCAATAGCGAGCAGTGCTGCTGTTGATAATACAGCAACTAACTTTGTCTGCTTTCTCATAATTAATGCACTCTCCTTTTTCTTTTTGAAATACTTTTTGAAATTCCTTTTTTGCATTACGAGTTGATTATACTTCGGATATGGAAAATTATTGCAAAGTCGTACTGTTTATAATTTCATGGAATTATACACATAATAAATTGGGAAAGATTAAGAACTTTACCAGAACTTATTAAGGATATGGAAAGGCATTGACATTGCATTCTTAAATTATAAATGATATACTGTAAAAAGCTTATAGATAAAGGGGTTTGTGGTATATGGAAAGAATCAGTAAGAGTAAATATGGGACTGCTGGAATGATTACTAGTTTATTTGTTCTACTGCTATTGGTAGTGTTTCCGTTATTTGTTCATAAACAATATATTGATATTTTAAGCGCAAAATATATGTTTTTTTATATTTCAGTAATTACCATGACCATATTGGTCATAGGTTCTCGATTGATTAATAAGAATGAGAAGGCCTTTGAAACGCTATATGATGGTGTGAAGAGATGGATGGCTCCAGATGTTGCAGTTTTATCCTTTTGGATTTTATGTCTTCTCTCGACACTTCTATCCTATTATTTTTATGAGTCATTCTGGGGAAATGAAGGACGCTACTGCGGCTTTTTTCTCTTGACTATATTTACGCTGATGTATTTTGTGGTAAGCAGGAAGTTGCAATTTTCTCAATTATATATTGATGCGTTTTTAATGGGAGCAATGTTGGTATGCTTATGGGGAATCAGTGATTTTTTTCAGCTTGATATATTTGGTTTTAGAGTGGATTTAAGCCCAGGTGATCAACCTAACTTTACATCAAGTTTTGGGAATATTAATACTTATACTGCTTACCTTTCTTTTGTAATTGGTGTGTCTGGCACTATGTTTATAGCTACAGCTAAAAGTAAACGTCTAATTTGGTATACTATATGTATAGTTATATCTTTTTTTGCTATTATTGTCGGATGGAGTGACAATGCATATCTAGCATTAGCCGCATTGTTTGGTTTTATTCCATTCTATGCATTTAGAACAAAAACAGGAGCCAAACGTTATCTTATGATGCTTGTGGTATTTGCTACGGTAGCTCAATGTGTTACTTGGGTCTGTGTTGCTCTTAGGGGTAAGGTTGTTGAGGCGTCAAGCTTATTTAATGTACTGGGAGAATCGCAATGGTTGTTTTTAATAGTGATATTATTATGGGGTATTACAATATGTGTGTATAAGCTTGACGGAAAAAAGGGTGGAACTAGTTGGGGGGTGTTGAAACCATATTTTTATAAGATATGGATAGCATTTATTTTTATAGTATTAGTAGCAATATCGGCATTATTATTTGATGCAAACACGGCTCAAGACCCTTACAAATATGGAGCATTGAGTAAGTATTTAGTATTTAATGACGAGTGGGGAACACACCGATTGTATAATTGGAAATTAGGTATTGCAAATTATAGAGAGTTTTCATTACTCCATAAAATATTTGGTTATGGTCCAGAGACGTATGGTATTGTTACTGTAACAAATAATTATACTGAGATGGTTAATATGTTTCATGAAAAGTATGATAATGCACATAATGAGTATCTACAATACTTTATAACGATTGGTCCTATGGGATTATTAGCTTATTTAGGCATGCTGGTTTCTGGTGGACGCTTAATGATAAAAAAGGCGATTAATAATCCAGGTATAATGGCCATGTTTTTTGCTGTGATTTGTTATGCAGTACAGGCGGCTGTAAATATTGCAACACCTATGACGACGCCATTTGTATGGCTCTTTTTAGCAATGGGAGTGGCCGCATGCAGGAATGAAGATAGCATTAAAGAATTTAGTAAAGAAGCGGACCTGAGGGCGAAAGATGAGGAATAGTGAGCAATATAAACGCTTGATACGTTTTGGTATGGCAGGGTTATTATTTGCTATTGAGATGGTGATATATTATTTTGTTTGGTTGAATTATTATAATGATCAAATGCAAATTGCCTACGATGTTAAAGGTAATTATATGATAGCAGCTGTTTATGGAGTCGTCCTTGTATTGTTTTGCCGGGTATATGGCGGTTTACGGATAGGCTACCTAAGAGTAGGAAATTTAATTTTTTCGCAAATTTTAGCAACAACTTGTGCGAATGCAATGACATACCTCCAAATAATTTTGCTAGTTAAAAGCTTTTGCACTATTATACCTCTAGTCACGATGACGTTAGTGGAATGCGCTGTAATTGCCCTTTGGAGTACGATTTCCACAAGGATATATCGTCGGGTTTATCCTCCAAGAAAAGTGTTGCTTGTTTATGGCAATCGTCCTGTATCGAGTCTTATGAATAAGATTAACAGTCGAGAAGACCGTTTTGAGATTTGTGAAATGGTACATATATCAGAGGGACTGGACATAATTGAATCCATGGTGGAACAATATGAGGGGGTTGTGATTGGTGATGTTACGTCCGAGGTCAGAAATCAATTACTTAAGTATTGTTATAAGCGGTCAATCAGGACATATACAATGCCTAAGATATCAGATATTATCATCAGAAGTGCAGAGAGTCTTCATATGTTTGATACACCTTTATTGTTGTCACGTAATACTGGATTGAACATAGAACAACGCGTATTAAAGCGTATCATGGATATCGTGTGTTCAATTTTGGCGTTATTGGTGACTTCTCCGATAATGCTAATCACAGCATTGGCTATAAAATTATATGATAGAGGACCTGTGTTTTTCGAGCAGAATAGATGTACAGAGAATGGTAAGGTGTTTATGATTTATAAATTTCGGAGTATGATAGTGGATGCGGAAAAAGATGGGCGACCGATTCCTGCCACTGAAAGGGATCCACGCATTACACCGATTGGACAAATCATTCGTACCTTAAGGATTGATGAATTGCCTCAGTTTATCAATATATTAAAAGGGGATATGAGTTTAGTTGGCCCCAGACCTGAACGAATAGAACATGTAGAGAAATATACAGAGGCGATACCGGAGTTTGAGTATCGAATGAAGGTCAAGGGCGGGCTTACCGGGTATGCACAGGTATATGGAAAATATAATACGACGGCATATGATAAACTAAAGATGGATTTAATGTATATTGAAAACTATTCTATATTATTAGATATAGAAATTTTGTTTCAAACAGTTAAGATATTATTGATGAGGGAAAGTACAGAAGGTTTTAGCGATGCCAGCTCAATGGCCATGTATCAAAGAGAAGGGATATTAAAGGATGATGAAACCCAGGAGTAGCTTATGGATGATATAAAAGTAAGTATTATTACCATATGCCGCAACAGCGCTCAGGATATTTCGAAAACACTAAGGTCAGTTCTTAATCAGTCCTATGATAATATAGAATATATTATTGTAGATGGTAAATCAGAGGACAGGACTATGGAAATCATTGAATCTTATAAAAAGGCGTTTCAAGAAAAAGGGTATACTTATAGGATAATTTCCGAAAGTGATAATGGAATATATGATGCTATGAATAAAGGAATCGATGTGTGTACTGGGAATTTAGTTGGGTTGATAAATAGCGGGGATTGGTATGAATCAAAAGCTGTGAGTCGAGTAGTAGAAGTCTATAAGAAAACACCCTTTGATATGATTTATGCAGATTTAAGAATATGGCGAAAAGGGAAGGCAATGTTAAAGAAAGCTAGATTGCGGCGTTATATAACAACTAGAGATTGGAATCATCCAACCACTTTCATCAGAAGAGAGTTGTACTATACGTATCATTATGCATGCAGAGGTATTTATGATGATTGGGACCTTGTTTTGAAGATACGTAAGGCTGGCTATAAAATTATTGTTTTAAATGAGGTTTTGGCAAATTTTTGCTTTGGTGGAATAAGTAACAGAAAGAGTATGAGGGCAGCAATATCCCGAATGCAGGAGCGATACAGAATCTATAGAGATAATGGATATAGTAGACTGTACATGTGTGAATGTATTTTGATGGAACTGGTTAAATATTTTGCTGCATAAAGTCATAAACAGGTGAGCAATTATATGAGAGTAGCTGTTGATTTGTCTTTTATTCGTCCAGATCATACAAATGGCGGAACAGAATCGTGTATAAAGAATTTAATGAAAGGTTGGATTAATGCTGGGGTGATTGAGCAGTTCCTTTTTTTTATTCATGAAGATGTGGAAAGGGAGTATAGAGTGATTTTCCCGGAATGTAAATTCATTACCTACCGTTGTCCGGGGGCACATAAACTACGGACAACATGGTTTCAATCCATGGTTATTCCTCGTTGGTTAATAAAATATCAAATAGATATATTGTATTACCCTTCTTATACCACCGGATATTATCTTAGCATATCGACGCCAGTTGTAGTAAATCCACATGATATACAGTTTCGTTTTTATCCTGAGTACTTTAGCAGATGGAAACGTTTGTATCTAAACATGGGATATAAGCATTCTTTAAAACGAGCAGATAAAATTTTTGCCATTTCCGATTATGTAAAGTCTACACTACTGCAATTTTATAAGAAAGAATGTGAAAATAAGATAATTACTGTGTATGATCCAATTGATTTTGATAAATCAATGGAATCCATACCGGATGATATACGGCTCCCTTTTATTCTAAGTGTCTCGTCCGTTCAAAAGCATAAGAACATGATTACGTTAGTCAAAGCATTCGATAGAATCAGTGATAGAGTACCTCATCAATTAGTGATTGTTGGATGCAAAGGAAATGGGATGGATTCAATAAGAGAATATTTAAAAAGCAGACATTTAGATAGCCGTGTACTTTTTACAGATTATATAGAAGATTCGCAGCTTTCATGGTTGTATGGGCATGCGGACTTGTATGTGACCACATCGTTATATGAAGGATTTGGGATGACACCTGTTGAAGCAATGGGGAGGGGAATAAAGACAATTTGTTCTACAGCTACATCTTTGCCAGAGGTGACTATGAAGGCCGCCAATTATTATGAGCCGGCAGAGGATGATGAGATTTTAGCAGAAACTATAGAGACGGTATTGAAAGGGAATGGAAATCCAGCGCCAGACCCAAATTTATTTAGGGAATACTATGATAAAACTTATATTGCTAAGAGAATGTTTCAGATATTCGAGGATACTATCTTAATGGCGAAGGAGAAACAGAAACATGGTATGGTCAATTGAAAGGGAAGATAGGGTGGATTTAAAAAGGAAACCAATATTATGGGGATTAGATAAAGATGAACTGTTCTTCGGCTGTTTTGTCCTATTTGTCGGAATTGTAAAAGGAGGACCAGAATTAGATATAATCCCTCCTGCGATGTCTAAATTGTTGTTAATTATTGGAATCTTACCTATGTGTATTAAAATTCTCAGAACAAGCTACACCAAGAATGAATGGTTTATCATTATTTTTATGGGTCTTTTAGCTATCATAAGTACATTATTCACACATCGTTTAGGATTGATGCTGGCTATCGTAATGATATTGGGTGCCAAGAATATGAAAGTATCAAGAATTCTCAATATGTTCTTAACGCTTCAAGTTGTGACATTTCTGATAGCTGTGATACCTCAAGTGATAAAATTGGCTCTGGGCGGGACGGTTAATGGCATCTTATATGAAAATAGAGATATATACGGCGTGGTTGAAGTGACCGATCAGTTCCGAATAAGTTTAGGCTATGGCCATCCTAATGCATTGCAGCAAAATGTTTGTTTTTTATCCATACTTCTTATATGTTGTATGTCACATGAGATAAAAAAATGGCAAATAGCGCTTATTACAGTATTTAATTTGAGTTTCTATTTTTTGACTTATAGCAATACTGGGCTAACAATATATTTATTGTTTTTACTTTTCTATTTTATCTGGCGTTATAATAAAACGTTCATTAATATGATTGGAAAATATAGTCCGTATATATTTATATTACTGACAGCAGTTAATATACTAATTGTTGCCTGTTTTACAGGTTCAACTTGGATGATGAAGCTGGACAGTATTATGGTTGGACGGTTGCATTGGGCCCACGAGTTTATGATGTCATTGGGATTTTCTTTTTGGGGAAGAGATATAGCAGAAGCCAATATTGGCTATGAATATTTAGATAATGGTTATGTATTCCTCCTTCTGCGGTATGGAGTAATCATATTTGTCTTATATATTATTGCAGTATATAAACTGTTAAGCTATCTATATAGAAAGAACCAACTCCTGGCAATCATTGTCATTGGAGTGGTTCATGTCTACTTCATTATGGAAAATTTCATGCTTGCTGGGTTGTATAATCTAACATATATTTATTTGGCACCAGCATTATATGAAGTTTCGTATTTTAGGAAAGATGGCTGAAAACTGTAGTGTAGAAGTTTTCAAGTTTATGGACGGTCTCATGTATATCATAGCCAGCCGCTGCTATTTGTTTTGTAGTGATTCTGCGTGATAGGTTATTTGCCTCTTTTAGAATGACATTGCTCCATGTTTGGGCAGAGCCTGTCAAGGGAAGGAAAGTGGTTAACTCGCTGATGATTGATGATTCCATTGGTACTGCGGTAGAGGATATAACCTTTAAACCGGAAGCCTGTGCTTCTATACTGACCATTCCTAATCCCTCAAATGTCGAAGGAAGAAGTAGAATATCCATAGCTTGCATAAGTTCAGGGACACGTGCTGTTGCTCCGAAGAAGATAACAGATTTATCTAGCCCTTTTTGTACAGCCAGTTTCTTGGTCTGTTCCATTAATGGTCCGTCTCCTACAAACAGAAGGGTTGATTGCGGAAGCTGTGAGTGCACTATTTGAAATATATCTAACATGAAAGCGTGATTTTTATGCTTTGAGAAACTTCCGACATGTCCTATGACCAACTTTTCGTCCAGGGTCAGTTCCTTGCGAACCTGCTTGCGAAGCTGACTGGAAAATGCATATAATTCTGCTTCTATGGCATTTGGGAGTATAAGGACATTACTTAATGCTTTTGCTCCAAATAACCATTTTGCAGCTGAAGAAGAACAGGCGATATAGTTGGTAGCATTTTTCCTGATTGTGTATCTACAGTATTCCAGAAAGAGAAAATGCAGTAATTTTTTGGCTGAACGAATAGTAATTTGATGGTTTGTACTGTGACTATGAGCTATGCGTACCGGAATTCCGGATTTGCGTGCTAAGGAAAGAACAAGGCTGCCGATGCTGTCCATATGGCTATGGATGATATCATATTGTACGTTAGAAAAAAGATATTCAAAGTCCTTACGGTTCTGAATGATACTAATACTCCTTGGGGTGATGTAATATAATGCAGCTCCCGATGAAAGTAACTGATGATGGGTGGTATTATCCATGCAATCCTTTTCAAGGGCATGGACAGCGAATTCAATTTGAAAACGGGACTTATCAATATATTTATAGTAATTTAATACTACTGCTTCTGTACCACCCCGGCGGAAGGGACCGTTTAGTACATAAAGAATACGAATCATGAAAATCCTCCTAATTTTAGATCAATATATTAATTATAACATAATACTCATATATGGGCAATGAAGAAAAGCAGCGAGTAATTTGGAAGGGGTATGTTAATGCGTACTGAAAATACCATAAAAAATGCCAGCATAGGTTTAAGTGGACAGATGATTAGTTGTATAATGAGTTTTATTGTGCGGACTGTATTTGTAAGTACATTAACGAAAGAGTACCTTGGAGTTAGTGGACTGTTTACTAATATATTAACAATGCTTTCTCTGGCCGAATTGGGTATCGGAAATGCAATTATTTTTAGTATGTATAAGCCGGTGGCGGAAAACAATGAGGAATTGTTGAAACAGTTATTGAATTTTTATGGGAAGGTATATCGCACAGTGGGGATAGTGGTAGGGATAGCAGGCGTATCACTGTCTCCCTTTTTGGGTTTTTTCATCAAGGATATGCCTAATATACCCCATCTGCAGCTGATCTATATTCTATATTTAAGTAATACAGTGGTTTCCTATTTTTACGCTTATAAGTGCTCTGTATTGGATGCAAACCAAAAACAGTATATAGGCAGCTTATATAAATATAAATATATGATTTTGCGTGATGTCTTGCAGATGCTATTTTTGATTCTAACACATAATTTTATATTTTATCTGTTAATACAGATTTCGATTACAGTGTATAGTAATTGGAAGATTTCTAAAAAGGCAGAGACGCTTTTTCCGTGGGTTACAGATTCAAACAAGTCGGCTCCTTTAAGCTCAGATATAATGAAAGAAATAAAAAAGAATGTGTTCGCGATGTTTAATCACAATGTAGGGGCGGTTGGGGGGAATGGGACAGATAATATTTTGATTTCTAAATTTGCAGGTTTAGTTGAGGTGGGATTATATTCTAACTATAGCTTGATTTTGAGTGGTATTGTTGCCATTGTTGCTAAAGTAACTGAGGCTGCTGCTGCCAGTGTAGGGAATTTAGGAGTACTGGAAAACGAAAAAAAGGTATTTTCGGTTTATTGTACTATGAATTTAGTTAATTTTTGGATATACAGTTTTTGCACCATATGTTTTTTGATGTTATTTCAACCATTCATAAAAATGTGGTTGGGGGCGGATTTTTTATTGTCCAATGGAGTGGTTTTAATTATATGTATAAATTTTTATGTAAGCGGCATGAGACGCGTTAATATTACCTTTCGTGATGCTATGGGACTATTTTGGTACGATCGTTATAAACCTTTAGCGGAGGCAGCAATCAATCTTATAGCATCAATTTGTTTGGCAAAACAGTGGGGAATTGCAGGGGTATTCATTGGAACCTTTATCAGTAATATGATGACGGGATTTTGGGTGGAACCATATATTCTTTTCAAATACAAATTCGGAAATGGGCTAAAGAATTATATGTTACGATATTTTATGTATACAGGATGTATGGTTGTAGCGGGGGGAATCGTGTGGAAAGTATCGTTGTTAACCAGCGGTACAGGTTGGAGTGATATTGCCTTTAGAATTATATGCTGCATTGTGATTGTTAATATATTTTATCTGATTGCTTTTTTTAGAACCACAGAATTTCAGAACCTGCGTAATCTTATTGTCCCTGAGGTAAAAAGAATGATAGGAAGACGGAGGTCATAAATAAAGGAGTATTATGTCAGAACTGATTAGTATTATTGTGCCAGTATATAATGTGGATGCGTATATCCAGGACTGCCTGAATAGTATTGCGCGACAGACATATAAGAACATTGAGGTAATTATGGTTGATGACGGCTCTACGGATACCTCAGGTCAGATATGTGACAGATACTGTGAGCTTGATGAACGATTTCATGTTATCCATAAAAAAAACGGAGGTGTATCATCTGCACGTAATTCAGGGTTAGAGGCAGCCAGAGGTGAGTATATCGGGTTCGTGGATCCGGATGATTGGATTGATGAATACATGTATGAGATGTTGTACGCAGATATGTCAGAACATGATGTAGACGTGGTTACATGCGCCTATTATGAAATATACAGGTCAAGTACAACCATAAAATCTTTTCCTCTCCGGGGCATGGTATCTTCTGATAAAGCATTAGAAAGTTTGATGTTATATTTTGATGCATACCTGTGGTGCAGGCTTTATAGGAGGCAGGTATTTGATGGTATACGGTTTATTGAGGGACGTAATTATGAAGATGTTGAAGCTATGCCCCGATTAATATTAAATTGTAAATATATTTTTTTTGATGACAGACCAATGTATTATTATAGGTTAAAACGTGAAGGTTCAATTGTTGCGACGAATAATGTTAAAAATATTCAGGATTATTTTTATAGCTACATGGACATATTGAAGAATATGAAACAGAGCAGACCTGACTTCGCTGGCTTGGCTATAAAGGGAGCGGCTATCGGATATATAGTTCAGTGCAAACGATTGGCAATGGTAGAGCGGTTGACAAAGGAACAAAGAGGAGAGTTGCGCTATTACAAGCGAATATTTCTTGAGGAGATAAAGGGAATAAGAAGAAAGAGCGGCCTATCATCAAAAGAAAAGATCGAATTATTTCTTTCTTTATATTGTACCGGTATATTTATGTGGCTATTTAAATGGTGCGGGAGACGAGAGCCGTAATTGCTTGATATTCCTGCAAAATATGGTATGATATATAAGAAAAAGTACCGATTTTGGCAGGCTTGTGGCGAGAAAAGAGGAAATGAAAGATGAAACTAGGTTTGGTAGGATCCAGCGGTGGACATCTGACACATCTATATTTGTTAAAAGAGTTCTGGGAGCAGGAGGAACGTTTTTGGGTAACATTTAAAAAAGAGGACGCGGTTAGTTTGTTGAAGGAAGAAAGGGTCTTTTGGTGCTATTTTCCCACCAATCGTAATATTATTAATTTTTTTAAAAATGCAGTACTTGCTATACAGATTTTAAAAAAAGAAAAACCTGATTTTTTAGTATCCACAGGCGCTGGTGCAGCTGTTCCTTTTTTTTATATCGGCAGGCTTATGGGAATAAAGCTTGTTTTTATAGAAGTTTATGACCGTATTGATAAGCCGACTCTAACCGGCAGGTTGGTGTATCCTATATGCAATTGTTTTATTGTGCAGTGGGAGGAACAAAAGAAGTTCTACCCAAGGGCAGTTAACCTGGGAGGAATTCTATAATGATATTTGTAACAGTAGGGACACACGAACAGCAATTTAACCGTTTGATAGAATATGTTGATCGACTTAATTTAGACGAAGATGTCTTTATACAAACGGGTTATTCTACCTATATACCCAAGAACTGTCGTTGGAAGGCAATGATTTCCCATGATGAAATGGTGGCATATGCAGAGCAGGCGGATGTCATAATAACTCATGGAGGGCCTGGCAGCATCATGTTGGCATTACAATTTGGAAAAATACCCATCGTGGTTCCACGCCAGAAAACATTTGGTGAACATGTTAACGATCATCAGGTAGACTTTAGCCGCAGGCTGGAGCAGGAAGGCAAAATTGCAGTGGTTTATGATATCGGTGAGCTGGGGAGCAAGATAGAAGAATATCGAAATAAAAAGGGTGAATATTACCTGGGAAACACAAGCAGCTTTTGTCGTAAATTTGGGCATATATTAAGGAAACTTGAAGATAGTTAGAGCGGGCGGAGAAAAATCATGGATTCAATCCCTAAAATAATACATTACTGCTGGGTGGGAAAAAAAGAAAAGCCACAAGAAGTTATTGAAACAATAGCTGACTGGACCAGGAAACTGGAAGGTTATAAAATTATAGAATGGAATGAGGATAACTTCGACATAGGCAGGACTTGCAACTATGTTCAGGAAGCATATGCGGCGAAGAAATGGGCCTTTGTGACTGATTATATGCGTCTTAAGGTTCTATATGAATATGGAGGGATTTATCTGGATACAGATGTGAGTATAGTTAAAAGCTTTGATTCACTTTTGGAGCAGTCCCTTTTTATGGGAAGTGAAAGTAAATATTCCATTTGTACAGCGGTGATTGGCGCGCAGGTCCATTCCGTTTTGCTAAGGGAGCTGCTGGAACTGTATGAAGGGAGACGATTCATAGATAAAAACGGTACAATGGATCAAACCCCTAATTCTCTTTATATATATAGCTTTTTAAACAAGCGCTTCGGGTATATGAAAAGTGGCCTGAAAAAAACAGAATATGACGGCTGTGTTATTTATCCGTCTGAATATTTTTCTCCTATAAATTATAATACAATGCGGTGTAATATTACGGATAATACATACGCAATACATTATTATAATGGAACCTGGAAGGGAAAGAAGGAACGAACAAAGGGAAGGGTTCTGGCGATAATAACTAGGATTATTGGAGAAGACGGCAGGGAGAAGTTAAAGAGGCTTCTAAAGAGATAGGGAGCTTGATTATAATAGGGAAGTAGGGAGAGAATGAAAAACCTCGCTTTTTTGATAAACAATTTATCCCATGGTGCAGGAACAGAGAGGGCCACTTGTGTAATTGCTAACGGATTAGCGGATTTCGGATATAAGGTGACAATTTTGAGTTGTCGGGAAGGAATGGAATATAAATTTCCAATATCTGATAAGGTTAGTGTGGTTTCTTTAAAGGGAGAAGAGATAAAAAACAGGGTGATGCGAAAAGCGATGCTCTTAAAGAGGTTGAAGGAAGTAATTGACAGAGAAGGGATAGAAATACTAGTTGCGGTTGATGTCATATTAATATATTATCTATTAGGAGTTAAGGCCATACATCATACTTTAAAAATTATTGCCTGGGAGCATTTTAACTTCTATGCAAAGCGGAGCCTGGCTAGGAGATTAGCCAGACGTCTTTCTGCCAAGTACGCAGATGCGATTGTAGTATTGGGAGAGAGGGATTTGAAGAATTATAAAGATAAACTAAGGCGTATAAAAAGAATTGTGCGTATATACAATCCGGTTACTGTGAGTTTGGATACCAAATCAAAGCTGGAAGAAAAAACTGTTCTGGCCGTAGGGCGTCTAACTCGACAAAAGGGATTTGATTTACTTTTGGAAGCATGGAGGTATATTGAGCCGGAGTTTGGAGACTGGAGTCTGAGAATTATAGGGGATGGAGAGGAAAAAGAAAATTTATGTAATATTATAAAAATTTATCATTTCCAGAATGTGGAGATAATTCCTTATCAGAGAGATATAGATCAATGGTATATGCGAGCATCATTATTTGCGTTGTCATCCAGATATGAAGGCTTTGTTTTAGTTATGATTGAGGCCATGGCCAAAGGGTTGCCTGTGGTTAGTTTTAATTGTAAAGAAGGACCGGCAGAATTGATTGATGACGGGATCAACGGATATCTGGTTGATGATGGAAAGGTTGAGTTGTTTGCGGAGAAGCTAAAATATCTGATGAGAGATGGAGAATTACGGAGACGGTTTGCGGAAAAAACAGATTTAAAATTGTTTGAATTTGATAGTACTCATGTGTTGTCAGAATGGGACAGCCTGATGAGTTCATTTAATTAGTTTGGAGAAAAAATGAAGGAAGTAAAGGTAAGTATAATTATACCAGTTTATAATACGGAAAAATATCTTAAACAATGTATTGATTCGGCTATTGAGCAAACTTTTGAAAATTATGAGATTATAGCAGTAGATGACGAGTCTCCAGACGAAAGTAAACAGATTTTGCAGGAATATGAAAGACGCTATCCGGATAAATTCAGATTGATTAGTCAAAGGAATAAGGGACTTGGTGGAGCACGTAATACAGGTATAAGGGAAGCTGTTGGAGAGTATGTTCTTTTTTTGGATAGTGATGACTGGATTCATAAGGATACATTGAGCTTGACATATCAGAGCGCGGAAAATAAAAAGTGTGATATGGTCATATTTGATATTAATTGTGTTGATGAGGTGATGGATTCAGAAACGATTTTATGCGGGTATTATGGTCAGGGGAATATTTTATCATTAGAAAAAGCCCCAAGACTTTTGTTTGAAACACCGAGCGCATGTAATAAACTATATAAACGTAAAGTGTTTATTGACACAGGGATTTTCTTCCCTGAGAGAGTTTGGTATGAGGATTTAAGGACTACAATTAAAATCTATGTAAATGCTCATGAGATTGTATATTTAAATAAGCCGCTCTATTTTTACAGACAAAGAAGTAATTCTATCATGCATACCAAGCAGAGTATGCGCAATTTGGAAATTATCGATGCAGTGGATGAGGTCTATAATTATTTTCGGGGAAAAAACATATTAAATCAATTTTATCATGAATTAGAGTTCATGGCTATAAGCCATATTTTATTAGAGGCCATACCTCGTACACTTGGAAATTCTGAAATGACAGATAGGCTACAAGAGTATATGTTAAAAAGATTTCCTTGTTATAGTACTAATAAATACATTGCTAATCTTCCAAGGCGTCGCCGCATTAAATTGTTACTAATAGAAAGAAAGTTATACTTTATTTTGCAAGTTATTTCTGGAAGGAATTAAGAAATGATTAGTGTGATTGTACCTGTTTACAATGTCGAAAGATACATAAGACAATGTGTTGAATCAATTTTGGAACAGACATATGCTGATTTAGAGATTATTTTAGTGGATGATGGATCAACTGATGGCAGTGGAAGTATTTGTGATGAATATAAGCTTAAAGATGATAGAGTAGTGGTTATACATAAATGTAATGGGGGTTTATCAGATGCCAGAAACGCAGGGCTTGATATCGCGAGGGGAGAGTATATCGGATTTGTGGATTCTGATGATTATATAGAACCAGATATGTATGAGGTATTATATAAAAACTGTGAAAGGTACGCAGCAGACTTGGCTACGGCCAGATTTGTTAAATTTAACACGCAGGGTGAAGATAGGAAAAATTTTACAGAAAATATTGAGGTTTTTTCCAGAGAAGAAATGCTTAGGCTATTTATAGTAGGAGATAGGCGTTATGAAATAACCATGTCAGTGTGGGATAGGCTTTATAAAAGAGAATTGATTTCTGATTTACGCTTTCCAGTAGGGAAGTGCTATGAGGATATAGTCTTTAGTACTAAAGTTATTGAAAAAAGTAAAATCAATGTTTATATTGACAGAGCCCTATATCATTACAGGTTAAGAGAAGATAGCATAAGTGGTGAAGATTTTAATGATTATAATAGAGCACCGTTGCGTATTATTACAGACTTAATACCGGAGTTAGAGAGAAGGATTTTGTTTTTAGATGAGAAGGGAGAAAAAGAACTAGCTGACGAGTGTAGGTATCAATACATTGATAATATGTTTAAATATTTAACGCTTTTTAAATGGGATTCCAATACTGATGAAATATTAAAAAATAAAATATCAAACTACTGTGAGCAAGTAAAACTAGATTGGAAAAAAGGAGTTAAGTTTTGTCTGAAGTTATTGTTGTTAAAGCATTCCGTTACAAAAACGGTTAAAATATATTTTTCATGGCAAACTATTAAGAAGCGTATATGCTTATAACATGAAATTTGGGTGAAAAATTAATGGTTATTATAAAAATGATGGGTGGCTTAGGTAATCAAATGTTTCAATATGCCTTATATAAAGCATTTGAACAAAAGCATATTGATGTGTATGCGGATTTGGCATGGTATAAGAATAAAAGTGTTAAGTTTGAACTTTACAATTTTGGAATAAAAATCAATGTTGCTTCAGAAAAAGATATAAATAGACTATCGGATTGCCAAGCGGATTTTGTTAGCAGGATTAGAAGAAAAATATTTGGGAAGAAAAAATCGTTTGTTTCGGAAAAAAATGATTCTTGTTATGAAAACGATATTTTGAGGATGGACAATGTATATCTAAGCGGATATTGGCAAACTGAAAAATATTTTAGTAATACAAGGGAAAAGTTGTTAGAGGATTATTCCTTTGCTTTGGTAAATAGTCAAGTAAGTGAGTGGGAAGATAGTATCAGAAATAAGAACTCTGTTTCTATTCATATAAGAAGGGGAGATTATCTACAAGGGGAACTTTATGGGGGGATTTGTACAAGCTTGTATTATGCGGAGGCTATAGAATATATCAAGATGAGAGTACCTAATGCTAAATTCTTTGTGTTTTCTGATGATGTTGAATGGGTTAAACGGCAGGAGGATTTCAAGGGATTTGTGATAGTTGATAGAAATGAATATTCTTCAGCACTGTCAGATATGTATCTTATGAGTTTGTGCAAGTATAATATTATTGCTAATAGCAGCTTTAGCTGGTGGGCAGCCTGGCTGAATAGAAATGAAGAAAAAATAGTTATTGCTCCAGGGCGTTGGTTAAATGGTAAATGTACACCAGATATATGGTGTAAAAAGTGGATTAGGATATAGTAAAAGTGAGTAAAATATGACAAAAATTGCGATTTTATATATATGTATAGGTAAGTATGATACGTTTTGGAAAGACTTTTATATCAGTTTTGAAGAAAAGTTTATGACAGGGTGCGAAAAAGAGTATTTTGTATTTACGGACTCCAAATTTATTTATGGGGAAAATGGAACAGAACGAATACATAGAATTCATCAGGAAAATTTAGGGTGGCCTGGAAACACATTATTTCGTTTTAAAATGTTTTTGCAGATTATACCAGAATTGAGAAAATTTGATTATACTTTTTTTATGAATGCTAATGTGATTTGTAACAAAAGGGTAACAGAAGAAATGATGCTTCCTAAAGATGAAAAACTGGTTGTGGTTCAGCATCCAGGGTATTATAAACAGAAGCCATATGAATTTGAATATGATAGGAATCGTAAATCAAAGGCATATATTCCGTATTATAAAGGAGAAGTATATATATGCGGGGGAATTAATGGAGGCCGTACTGAAGCTTACATAGAGCTAATTGAAACGCTTAATAAAAATATAAATAGTGACTTAAAAAATGGGATTATAGCACGTTGGCATGATGAGTCTCATATAAATCGCTATATACTTGATAACCCGTGTTATAAACTTCTATCTCCGGCGTACTGTTACCCGGAAAATTGGAATATCCCTTTTACGCCTATACTTCTAGTATTGGATAAAAAAAATAGAATAGTCTTGGATTCTGCTAAAACAACTGGACAGTGTGTTGATACTTTTTTTGTTACAAAAATAAAGAAACGAGTTAAACATTTTTTTTGGAAGTTGTTATATAAATTAAAATAATAGGTGGTATGTTTTGAAAAGGGATATAAAAAAGATAAGCGTTATAATGCCGGTATACAATGCTGAAAGATATATTTCTGAGGCGATTGAGAGTGTTTTAGGGCAGACAGAAGGTGGTTTTGAATTAATTATAATTGATGACAGTTCAAAGGATGGAAGTTTTGAAATTATTTTGGGTTATGCTAAACAGGATAAACGGATTAAGGTGTATCGTAATGATGAAAATTACGGTATTGCGTACACCAGAAATAAAGGCATTAGATTAAGTTGTGGAGAAGCCATTGCATTTATGGATAATGATGATATTGCTCCTGCAGATAGGTTGAGGATAAGTAGAGAGTATTTAAATAGTCATCCTATTATAGGTGCTGTAGGGGGGAACTACACAATATTTAATAATAAGGAAGAGTTTGTTGTTCAGGATATGAGATTTTTAACAGAAGAAGATGTTAGAGCAGAGTTATTATTTCATAATATTATTCCCAACTGTTCGATGATGTTACGTAGAGAAATTATAGAAGATTATGGGATATGGTTTCAGGAGTTTTATGGAATAGAAGATTATGATTTTTGGAGTCGAGTCGCGATATACTCTAGCATTAATGTTCTGCCATTAGTTATGTTGAGACATCGAGTTTTTGAAAACCAGTATTCAGCTGTGTGTACCAGTGACAAGATTCTTAATATGGAGAGACAAAAGGCATTTGATTTAATTCATAAGGGTATGTTGTTGAATTTGGGTGTAAATTTAACGGAAGTGGAGTATGGGATATTACTTCCATTAATAAGGGAAAAGCGAAATCAACTATCAAGCTTTAAGGAATGGGGTAATTTAATGAGGCTTTCAAAAAAAATTATTACTTCACTCATGGGACGAGGAGATTTTGTTAATACAAATTTAGTAAAGAGACATCTGCGAAAACTAGTATATGATTCATTTAAAGATAATGTTATTGTAAGGAGATAAGATACTATAACTGTTTTTAGAGGGATGGAGTAATGGGATTAGGTGCAATTATAAATTATATAAAACGGTTGTATCAAAAGGCATACATAAGGGAAGTGATGCAAACATTTAAAGAATGCGGAACTGATATTTATATATCGTCAAATGGTAAGATTATTGGAGCAGAGTATATAAAAATAGGGGATTATTTCTATGCGAATGACTTCCTGCGTTTAGAAGCAATTGATATATGGGAAGGAAATAAATATTGTCCTCAGATTAACATAGGGTCTAATGTTGCAGTTGGTGTTCAGTGCCATATGGGGGCGATTAACGAAATAAGCATTGGAAATAATGTTTTGATCGGTAGCCATGTATTAATAACGGACCATAGTCATGGGAAGGTGTCATGCGAAGAACTGGATATACCGCCAAATAAAAGAATGCTTTATTCTAAGGGGAAAGTTATTATTCAAGACAATGTATTTATTGGTGACGGTGCTGTAATTATGTCAGGAATTATAATTAAGAGAAATGCAGTGATAGGAGCAAATTCGGTAGTTACACGGGATGTAGAAGAAAATACAGTGGTTGGAGGTAACCCCGCACGATTAATAAAAACACTGAAATAATAAGGTAATGGATATGGACAATAAGTATTTAACTTTAGTATCTATTATTATACCGGTATATAATAGAGAAAATTTTGTAGAACGATGCGTTAAAAGTGTTCTTGCTCAGACATTGCGCCAAATAGAAATTGTGGTGGTTGATGATGGTTCAACAGATAACACAGGGAATATTTGTGATCAAATGGCTCAGTGGGATTATAGACTGAAAGTAATTCACAAGCAAAATGGTGGGCCATCCAGTGCACGTAATCAAGGAATAAGGAGCGCAACTGGTAAATATATAATTTTTTTGGATAGTGATGATTATATGATGCCTAATTACTGTGAGTCATTAGTGGAGATGCAACAAAGATATGGTGATGAGGCCCTATGTATTTCAAATTTGGTCTTTATTGACGAGAGGGATGAAGCAAAGAGAGTAAGCAGTGATTTTCATGATAGAGGGGATACTATTATATTGGAGCAATCAGCTCTCTTAGATGTCTATGCCATGGGATTGCTAAACATATCGTGCAATAAAATTTATGAGAGATCTATATTAATGAAATATGATATACTTCAGTCAGAGGATGTGATGGTAGGAGAAGATACACTTTTTGTGTATAAGTATTTACGAAATGTTCGTCCTAAAAAGTTTGTAATTATGAAGAGTATATATTATAATGCTATAATTCACGATGGAGAATCATTAAGTAGGAAATATTACAAGGAGTATTTTCAAACATTTACGAGGATTTTTTTTGAACTGGAACAGTTAGCATTTGACTTTGAAGTTCCTGAAGAAAAAAGAGAAATTTTAGATAATGCATATTGGGATATAATACAGAATGCCTTACATAATAATATGCGGAGAGATAATGGTATATTCATATTAAGAAAGATACACTTAAACAATAAAATATTACGAGATAAAACATTACAGTGCAGACTTGAAAGCAAAAAAGATATTATTAGCTTTTTTGAATTTTATTCGTATCATTCAAAGAATTATATAGTGGTTGTTATATACAGGATGCTACAAAAAATGTGGCATAGCATAAAGGGGAAATAAATGATAAGCATTATAGTTCCGGTGTATAATGTCGAAAAATATATTAGAAAATGTGTAAGTACTTTGATAAAGCAGACATATTCGGACATTGAAATTATATTAGTTGATGATGGGTCCACTGATGCTAGCGGAGATATATGTGACGAACTTGCATCGATTGATAAAAGGATTCGGGTAATACACAAAGAAAATGGAGGATTATCTGATGCTAGAAATACAGGAATAGCAAATGCAAGGGGAGAGTATATAGGCTTTGTTGATAGTGATGACTATGTTCATTCAAGTATGTATGAAACATTATGGAAGAATATAGAGAATGAAAAAGCAGATATTGCATATTGTGATTTTTATTGGATAGATGAAACAGAAATAATACAAGAGAGTTTAGGGGACTCTAAAATGCAAGTCTTTGAGGGGACAGATATTTTGGAGAGAATATATAAACTTAATCTGCCAACGGTCATTGCTTGGAATAAACTTTATAGAAAGTCTTTATTTGATTCAGTTAAATTCCCAAGAGGGAAAGTGCATGAGGATGAGGCTGTAATACATAGGCTGTTATATTTATGCAAAAAGATAGTTTATATTAATGAAAAATTGTATTATTATGTGAAAAGAAAAGGAAGTATCACTGATGTTATAAATATTACAAAATTAGCAGATGCGATAGATGCATTTGAAGATAGAATGAATTTTTTTCATGAAAAAAGATTGCTTGTCTTAGAGACAGAAACTGTTAAGTTTGTGATTCAATATTTAATTTCGGTATATTGGAGACAAGGCAAAAAGATGGGGAGGGTTGACGTATATAAGGTACTACAGGAGGAGATGAGGCGGATATTAGGACGGAAATACAGATTATGTGATTTATATACATGTAAAGAAAGGATAGAATTTTATTTATTTGCTTATAATTTAATATTATATAATTACTTTTATGATATGTGTCATTTGATGGCTAATGTAAAAAGAAGGATTAAATGTTTACTTTTGGATTAGTGTTGATTTTAGATCTATTGTATTGATAAAAATACAGCAAATAATAAAATGGTTTGCAGGGGTAAAAGATGATGAATGTAAATCAAGAAGAGTACAAGATTACTATTAAACCCAAATCAGGTTGGTTTGAGTTGCATTTAGGTGAAGTTTTTCAATATAGAGATTTGATATTTCTTTTTGTTAAGAGAAATTTTGTGGCTCAGTATAAACAAACAATATTAGGGCCTGTTTGGGCAATCATACAACCTCTTATGACAACATTTGTTTTCACATTTATTTTTGGAAATATAGCAGGTTTAGCTGATTGTGGACAGGTACCTTCATTCCTTTTTTATATGTGTGGAAACATTACATGGGGATATTTTGCAGGATGTCTGACAGGTACTGCAAATACGTTTGTGTCGAATAGTGGAATTATGGGAAAAGTATATTTTCCTAGGCTTGTTATGCCCATATCAATTGTAATTACGCAGTTTATATCATTTGCTATACAATTTACTATGTTTTTGGTTTTAACAATAATCTTTTATTTTAATCCTAATTATGTATTACATCCCAATTTTTATATTGTAATGTTTCCTCTGTTTGTTTTTCAGATGGCAATGCTTGGATTGGGATTCGGTATAATTGTATCGGCATTGACAACAAAGTATAGAGACTTGGCAATGCTGGTTTCTTTTGGTGTACAACTGTGGATGTATCTGACACCTGTGGCATATTCACTTTCTATTTTTAAAAATTCCTTTTTATATAAATTGATTATGATAAACCCAATGACACCTATTATTGAGAGTATGAGATTTTCTTTTTTGGGCTCGGAGGCAGGAGTGTTTAATCTACAATATTATGGAGTTAGCTGGGGGATTACGTGTCTTATATTATGCATTGGCATTCTTTTATTTAGTAAAGTGGAAAAAAGTTTTATGGATACTATATAACTTATATGAAAGGCAATCTGTGATGAAAGATGAGATAATGGTAGATATACAACAGGTATCTAAACAATATAGGTTGGGGACTATAGGGGGCGATACCCTAAGAGAAGAAATACAGAGCAGGTGGGCCAGACTTTGTGGTAAGGAGGACCCCAATCTTAAAATTGGCGAGAAGGTATATTCCAAAAATGAAAAATTCATGGCTCTTGATAATGTATCATTTAAAGTGTACAGAGGGGAAGCGATTGGAATAATTGGTCATAATGGAGCGGGTAAGTCAACACTCTTAAAGCTTTTGTCACGAGTAACGGCTCCTACTTCTGGTACGATTTATCTAAATGGAAGGATTACATCAATGTTGGAGGTAGGGACTGGATTTCATCCGGAACTCACCGGACGAGAAAATATTTATATGAATGGTGCTATACTGGGAATGACCAAGGCAGAAATAAATCGAAAAATTGATAATATAATTGATTTTTCAGAAGTTCGTCAATTTATTGATACGCCTGTAAAGCGATATTCATCAGGGATGTATGTTAAGTTGGCATTTTCAGTGGCAGCACATTTGGATTCAGAGATATTGTTGATGGATGAAGTTCTGGCTGTTGGAGATGTAAAATTTCAAGAAAAGTGCTTAGGAAGAATGGGACAGGCATCAAGCCAAGAAGGAAAAACAGTATTGTACGTAAGTCATAATATGAGGACAATTCGTCAGCTATGTACGAGATGTATTGTTCTAAAGAAGGGGAGTGTAATATATGATGGAGATGTTGATAAGGCAATTGAATTATATATGGATTTAGAAAAAAGTGATTTTTATACATTGTATAAACTGAGCGATATTCAACGACCATCATTAGATCATGGTGTTGCAGTTAGAGTGACGTCGTTTGAATTTTTGGGCTGTGAACAGGCACGTTTCTCAGAAGGTTCAAAAGTGATTTGCGCAATGGAATGGAAAGGCACACAATGCATTAAAGGTTTAAGACTATATTTAGCGATAAAAGCCGCAGATGAGACCCCAGTGGGGGTTGCGAAGTCAGAAATTATTGGTGAAGCCGAGGTTGATTGTGAAAAACGTGCGGAATTCGTAATAGATTTGGACATGCTTGCACCAGGGACATACTTTTTTTATATAAATCTAATTATTATGAATGAGTACGGGACTCCACATAGTTATGATCGACCTAATAAGAAAATATTTTTTGAAATAGTACCTAATGAGAATGAAATAAAATTTGATTGGAAATCTAGAGAAATGGGATATATATGTTTTAGAGAAATCAAAAAGATAAGATAATAAAACATAGAAAGAATTTTGGAGGATTAAGGATGACACAGTATATCGCATTTGGCCCTATGGCAGGTATATGTAACCGTATTAAAAGGCTTTTTTCTGCTTTGAGGTTTTATGGAGATTCAAATGATACGATTGATATGTATTGGTCAATTTCTGATATAGTAACTGAACCATTTGGGAAACTATTTGAATTTAAGACAGAATTTCTTATAAATGAAATTAATATGCAGATTAACAGAGATGAACCGCCGAATAACTGTAAAAGTATAGAAGATGGAAATGTATTTCGATTATTAATAAAAGAGGGTGAAGTGCCAAATGGATTTACCAAAGCCTACCCGAAAGATATAGAAGGTCAGGAATGTATTGATTTTGAGTTTGATAGAATACCACAGGAAGTGCGAAAGGTCTATCTGAATTTTTTCAGAAGATTACAGCCTTCAACGTTAGTGAAGGATAGGATTGAGCAATTGAATATGGATACTAAATATGTTGCTGTACATGTACGATTGAATAGTCAATGGAAAGATTTTGGAAGAGGAAGTGACGATGATCTAAAAAAATACTTGGATGAAATGAAAAAATATTCAAAGGATACGCAGTTTTTTTTGGCTAGCTGTGATAAAAAAGTGGCTGATTTTTTTAGATTAGAATTACCGGGACAAATAAATGAACTTCCTAATAAGGACTATGAAGGAGCAGTTGATGCAGTTGCAGATTTATACCTTTTAAGTAGGGCTTCGGTTCTAATAGGAAGCTATGCATCGACCTTTACAGAGGTTGCATGGTGGTTATCAGGCTGTGGACAGCAAGTAACCATTATTGGAGACTATGAAACATTTCAAAAGAACCAAAACGATCAGAGTATAGGAAGAAAAGAAAGCATAAAAGAGAAAATAATACGGTTTTTAAAAAATACAAAAGGATAACATATGTAAAATATGTTTATATAGGTGTGCAATGAAGTATATAATTTTAGGTGCAGGACCAGCAGGTCTTAGTTACGCAAATAGATTAAAAAAAAGTGGTGAAACCTCATTTTTAGTGCTTGAGAGAGAGAAGGATGCTGGTGGATTGTGCAGAAGTGTAAATGTAGATAACAGCCCTCTGGATCGGGGGGGGGGCATTTTTTGGATGTACGAAATAAGAAAGTGAACGATTTTCTATTTGAGTTTATGCCAAAAACAGAGTGGAATATTTTTGAAAGAGATTCAAGAATTAAGATTCATAATCAAGAGATTTCACATCCGTTGGAGGCTAATATTTGGCAATTAGATATTGATACTCAGATAAGATACCTTAAGTCAATAGCTTTAGCGGGATGTAATTGTAATAAGGAGATGCCAAAAAGGTTTGTAGAATGGATTTACTGGAAATTGGGAGAATGCATAGCCAACGATTATATGTTGCCTTACAATAGTAAAATGTTTGGTGAACAATTAAATGAGTTAGGGACATATTGGTTAGATAAACTCCCTAATGTTTCCTTTGAAGAAACACTGCGTTCATGTATTCAACATAAAGCATATGGTAAAGAGCCTGGGCATAGTAAATTCTACTACCCGCGCAATTATGGATATGGTGAGTTGTGGCGGCGGCTGATAATTTAGGAGAGCACATACTATTTAATCATAAAGTATTTGCGCTCGACAAAGGGGTGGTAATGACTAATTCTGGGGTTAAGTTTAAGGCCGATAAGATTATTTCCACAATTCCATGGGATTCCTTTAAAATAAATGGTATGCCAGAACAATTAAAATGTGATTTAAAACAGTTAAAACACATAGGGGTAACAATTGAATATATTAAAGAAGATTATCGTACTGATGCCCATTGGATATATGAGCCATCATTGGAGATACCTTATCACAGAATTTTGCTAAGGAAAAATTTTTGCAACAATAGTTTTGGATATTGGACTGAAACAAATAATTCGCGTTATTTAATGGGATCAGAAAAGACATTTTATGTAAATGAGTATGCGTATCCACTAAATACATTACATAAAAATCAAATAATGCAAACAGTGTTAAAATGGGCAAGAGCGAATAATATTTTTGGCTTGGGAAGATGGGGGGAACATCAGCACTATAACTCTGATGTTACAGTTGAAAGAGCATTAAATCTAATGACTGACTAAAGAGAAATTAGGGAGAGGGAAAAGTGGAAATTGATAAATCATCTAATTTTAATCTGGATATTATAAGGTGTTTAGCTGCATATATGGTACTATTTTGCCATTTGGGGCAGTATTGTGGATTATCCGTAACTGATGAGATGAGAAAGGGGGTTCAACTATTCTTCATTTTGAGTGGATATTTGATTTTTAACTCGTTAAATCATACTTCAAGTCTTGGACAGTATTATCGCAAAAGATTTTTACGAATTGTGCCAGTATATTGGTTAGTGTTGGTGATAAACTATATAATGGGGGGGGGGGGGGTTGTTTTTATTGATAGATTAATTTTTGGGGGGGGGGTGGTTTGTTTTCATAGATAGGGAGCCAATAGGTTTCCTTTTTTCGAATGAGGGGCCGCTTGGAATAAAATATTTAAGATATTTTTTTTTCTTACATATGTTTATTCCTTCGGAAAACTATGGGTATTGGAATAATGCGTATGCGGTATGGACCATGAGTTCATTTGCCTTTTTTTATTTGGTTGCTCCATTTTTATATAAATTGATAAACAGGTTTTCTAAAGCGTTATTTCTACTCTGCATACTAATGGTTCTAAGACCATTTGTGCAAAAATTAATGCTTAGTTATCTGTTTACAGTCATGGAAAAGAGTGAGCAACTGATTTGGTTTGTTAATAATACTCCAGTTAATACCATATATTGTTTTATATTTGGTTGCACTGCATATTTGGCTTTAAAAGAAAAAAGGCTGTCTTTGTATGGTATATACTTGACTTTTATAGCTATAATGGGAAAAATGCAATGGTATACATATGAGATTGTTGTATGTATGTTATTTATAATTATATTATGCTGTCCACTAGAGGTAAAAAATATTTTTATACAAAAGTGCATACGGCTATTAAGCAATGCAAGTTTTTCTCTTTATCTCATACATCCGGTTACGCTGCAGTATATGAATTTTTTTATGTTAAAAGTACTAAAGGATAGTAGAATATGTAATATCCTCAGATTGATAGTACTCCTTTCAAGTGCTATAATTATATCTATTAATTTTTGGAAGTTCATTGAGTATCCACTAGAAAATTGGTTGTTTAGTAGGTTCATTAAACAAGGAGATAAAAATGATATTGGGCATAAATTATGCAAATGATAACTTCAGGAAAGCTCAAAGATTAAACACTAAGACAGCATATCAAAACGGTGTTGACAAAGTTATTGAGTATAGGCCTACAGATATAGATGAGTCGTTTAAGAAAAAGAATAGCTCCATTTGGTGCGCAAAGAGAGGGGCAGGGTACTGGATATGGAAACCTTATATTATCGCAAAAAGTTTTGACGAGATTAGTGAAGGGGACTACTTGATATATGCAGATTCCGGATGTGCATATATCAATAACGTAAAATTCTTGATTGATGCAATGGAGTGTGCACAAAAAGATGTAATGGTATTTCAAATCAAATCGATAGAAGGTAAGTATAGTAAAAGAGATGCATTTGTTTTGTTGGAGTGTGATAGTAGGGAATATGTGGAATCTAGGCAAATTTGTGCAACATTTATGGTGATAAAAAAGACAAAATTTGCAAAAGAATTTATTAATGAATGGCTCGAGAAAGTACAAGATTCTAGAATAGTAAGTGATAGTGAAAATGTCATGGGGTTACCAAATTATGAGGGTTTTATTGATAATAGGCATGATCAGACTGTATTAAGTTTGCTGGCAAAAAAATGGGGGATTATTCCTTTTCGTGACCCATCTCAATGGGGAAATGATTATAATTATGCAAATGACATTATTGTGAGGAGCAGTTATCCACAAATTTTTGATTCACATCGACGTGGAGATATATCCCCATCATATTTTTTGTATAAGAATAAGTGGGTAAAATCTTATATAACTATGATAAAACACGTATATAGCAAAATAAAAAATAAATTATATGATAGAAGGAAACGGTAAAATATGATTGATAATAAATGTCCAATTTGTGGCGGGAATAGTATATTACATCGAAAATATGGTAAAGAGTCTTGTATTAAAGATTATAAATATCTATATAAAGAAATTCCGGGAAATCTGGATATTATTGACTATGAATTGTATCGATGTACAAATTGTGATTTTGTTTTTGCTGCTCCACTTATTGGCGGGAGTCAGAGTTTTTACACATGGGTAACGAGCCATTCAAATTATTATCCGACAGAGGAAAATCCTCGTTGGGAATGGATACAAATAAAAGAGTATTTACTGCAAAATAAAAACGTTAAAACTATTTTAGAAGTAGGGTGTGGTGAGGGTGCATTTTTATCTTTTATACAAAAAGCGGTGCCTGGTTTAAGTTGTCTAGGTATAGATACAACAACCTCAGCGTGTAATGAGTGCATGAAAAAAGGTTTGGATGTTTATAATGGAACATTAGAAGAATATATAAATGGTGGTAATAAAAAGAAATTTGATATGGTTGTGGCGTTCCATTGTTTGGAGCATGTTGAGGAACCTATGCAGCTAGCCAAAGAAATGTTGGACATTACAGATGAGAAAGGAATGTGTATCGTAAGCTTTCCGTATACAGATATGAAGATGGAAAAAGTTTTTATTACTGCTAATAATATGCCGCCGCATCATCTTTCTCATTGGAATTATAAAAGCTGTAAAAAACTTGCAGAGGTTTTAGCGGCCAATATGCAAATAGTTTCTCCGTATGCACCTCGAATTAAAGACGAGGTGTATCAGTTATTACTTAATATGTATTATCCTATTTGGAAGCCAAGAGATGATATTAATTTTTTCAATGTTGCTCTAATAGCACTAATACATCCTCTTAAGACGTTGAAAGCAGTAAAATGTGTTATTCTGAAAGATAGAATTGTTACTGCTAGTCAAATTGGTAAGGCTACACAAAAACGCAGAGTTCCTTGGTTTGTAATGCTTATTTTAGAGAGGAAAGACAAAGCATTTATGGGATAAAGAGGATGATTGAAGTCTTTATCAATTAGATATTGATAGATAATAGATGATATATACTTTGCCGAGATAAAAATACCTGGCAGTTTTGGGGATGGTAACGGGCGGGGGGTTGGGGAATGGAGGAGAAGGATATTATGGAACTAAAAAATATTATTGGAAAACTTGATTCAAAGGTGCTTTATATATTGGGCAATATTATCAATTTATTGACTTTTTTAGGGCTTATTTACATAAATTTTTCTTCTGCTGATATATGGGCAGATGAAGCCTGCACTATACAAACCGTTAGACATGGTTTTTTATCAATCACACAGTTGACCGGAATTGATGTACATCCCCCTTTATATTATTATATTGTGAAATTATTCTGCTGTTTAGTGCCCTTATCAGATGAAATCATGATAGGTCGTATAGTATCATTGTTGCCATATGTGATTTTATGGTTTGTTGCAGCAAAATATGTTGTAAATAAAATAGGAGGATTAGGTATTATATTGCCTGTATGTATATGCCAGTTTTATCCCATAGTGAGTAACTTTAATGAGATTCGAATGTATAGTTGGGGAATGTTGTTTGTTACGTTGGCAGCACTTTTGGGAGTCGATATATCGGAGGATAGTTCTAAGTCGCATTGGGCAGGCTTGATTATATTGAGCTTGGCCGCTGCATATACACATTATTTTGCATTAGTAGCGGTATTTTGGGTATGGATAATATGTGAACTTTCTAATATTAGGAGTTTTACCTTTTTGAAAAAATGGATAATAGCCGGTTGCCTTGTCTTTATAGGCTATTTACCATGGCTCTTCGTCCTTTTAAGACAGACACAAGAAGTTTTTACTAATTATTGGATTAAAGATATAAATTTTGAAACGATAAAAAATTATTTTTGGTATATATATTCCACAAATGTACCATATGTGGCCAAATTATCATATATGTTTATTCTAATATTATTGTTTTATCATATTAAAAAGTATAAGAATATAAAGATATTTCAAGCGGGGGGATATGTATTGCTTCCATTTATAGTTATATTTTGTGGTGTAGTAATTTCAAAGATTTTTAGACCTGTATTTATGTATCGATATATAGTGCCCTCATTAGGTACTATGGCTGTGGGAGAAATACTTTTAATAAAAAATTTGCAGGAAAAATCGAAAAGATGTGAACCTTTTTTGAATACAGCAGTATTAGTGATGTTTGTCATAATTGTGTCATTAAACCTTAGGCAGTCTATAATTAAAGAAAAGTATTACGGTGCTAGTTGGAATAATCTTATTTCGGCGATAGAGTATATAAAGAAGGATAGAAAAGCAACTTTTATATATATAGAAAATGGACAACCTTTAGTTAGACCGTTTACCGTATTGTGGGAAGACGACACACATTTGTGTGAGAATGTGAATATGTCATTATATAATCAGAGGCTTTTTGGAACAAAGGCATATGTAGGTCAAAAGGTATACGGTCCAGTATTTATTGTTGTAAATGTAGACAATGAGATAAGAAAATATGAAAAATATCTAGGGGTTCTTTGCACTTCTAATGGTGATTATAAGGTATACTATGATTGCGGAGGTTATCAAAATAATAATTAGTTATCGAAATTTTATAGTTTCATATAGGAGAAAAGTAAGATGAAGAAACTATTTACTAAAATCAAAGATGTTGATGAATTATATATATTTAGGAGCTTGAAGGATAAACCTGTATCACTTATTGCATTCATAGGTTCCTTTATAATTGGTATATTGGCAAATGGTTTTGCTATGGCTAACGGATATATGAATGGTGATGGAGTTGCATATGGTTCATATTACAAATCAGGGGGATGGGATATAAGTCAAGGGAGATGGGGACTTATATTTTTTTCGGATCGGTTTGTAATAAGCTGGTTTGATGGTCTAATAGCGTGCTTTTTGTTGGCTGTTGCAGCAGTACTTATAGTGAAAATTTTCAAAATCAAAAGTGTATCGATTATTGTGAGCATTTCTATGCTTATTGCGACACAAACACATTTTGCTCAATGGCAGGGTTCAGTTTATGTTTTATTTCCGTATGCAGCGGCATTTTTGTCGGCAGTTGCATGTACGTATTTTTGTGAGAAAGAGGGGAACATTTATTGTTTATTGGCAGTTATTACATTAGTCTTTTCTGTGAGTATATATCAAGCATATGTAACAATTGTAATGGTGCTTTTTCTAATCAAGATTGTAGGCTTTTTTATACATGAAAAACCCTATAGGTATATTAGAAGGAGAATACTATCATATTTTTTTGTTGGAGTTTTATCAGGATGTATATATTATATTGGTGTGCAGGTATCCTTATGGCATTATAATGTACAAATGACGGGAGGAAGAGGCTGGGCCTCCGCTATGTCTGGTCATTTACCCATATTTTTTGATACTGCTAATACTATAAAGTCTACATACAAAATTTTTTTTCAATTATTGTTGATAGATGGGATAACACTATATAGTAAGGTACATAAATTGGTTTATATTTTTCTCTTTGTTACAATTATATATTTAGTAATTTTAAATGTAAAAAGAGAAAAGAAAATTAGTAATAAAATTATTACAGTAATTTTACTTATTTTTTTTCCTATTAGTGTAGTGCTGCTTAGATTGATTACAGAGACAGTAATTCCATGGTCAATGTTTCCCGCAAAGATATTTGTGCCAATAGGAATGTTGATTTTTTATGAAGATACAATAAAAACAGATTTCATAGTGCGAGATAATTCACCTATGATAAGATTTATAGGTGTTGGGGGGTGGGGGAGATATGCAGTGATATTAGGCTGCTTGTTTTTAGCTTTGGAATCAATCTATATTAATAATGTTGATTATAGTAACTTAAAAAAAAGAAATGAGAAAACTTTTGCGGCATCTATCAGATTATTGGATACAGTAGAGTATGCAAATGGGTATGAAAAAGGAATGCCTGTAATTTTTATTGGAAATCTGGGGAGTACTTATGAGAATCCTCTTCGGGAATATGAGGAAACACTAGAAGGATATGAAGCATACATAATGGATTATTTGCCATTTCACGGAACAGGTTCACACGGATGGCATACATTTATAAGAAATAATTTAGGGGTGGTTTTGTCGATGCCATCAGATTATAGTATACTTTATAATGAAATAGAAAATTCTGATTGGATTAACACATTATCAATTTTTCCTGATAAAAATTGTACGGGTATATATGATGGTGTGCTGGTAGTAAGAATAGGCAATTGAGTAGTTCTTTAAAACTTTTTATGATGTTTTATTTGGCTTATAATTTAGATGTATTATAGTAGAGTAGAAGGGAAAATAGAATGGACTTAATATCAATAGTGGTGCCTTGCTATAATGAACAGGAAACGGTTCCTATATTTTATAAGAAATTAGAAGAAGTGAAGCAGAAAATGCCATTAGTAGAATTTGAATACTGGTTTATTGATGATGGAAGTTCAGATGATACACTAAAGAAAATGAAGGAGCTCCATTCTCAAAATGTCTATGTGCATTATATATCTTTTTCAAGAAATTTTGGGAAGGAGGCAGGTTTGTTGGCAGGCCTAAAAAATGCGGTTAGCGCGAATTTATATGAAAGGAGACGGGGGGGGGGTCTAGGTTCGTCGCTATTATGGATGTGGATTTACAGGATCCGCCCGAATTGCTTCCTGAAATGTACAGGATTCTTATAGAAGAAAATGTTGATTGTGTAGCTACTCGCCGTGTTAATAGGGAAGGGGAACCAATTATTCGCTCTTTTTTTGCCAGAGGATTTTACTGGCTTATCAATAAAATATCAGATGTAAAAATTGTAGATGGTGCAAGAGATTACCGTTTAATGCGTAGAATAATGGTAGAGGCGGTTTTAGAGGATGGAGAGTATAATCGTTTTTCAAAGGGGATATTTAGTTGGGTTGGATTTCAGACAAGGTGGCTGGAGTTTTCAAATATAGAACGTGTAAAGGGGAAATCAAAATGGTCTTTCTGGAAACTTTTTCGATATTCAATTGAAGGAATTTTAGCGTATTCAACTGTACCTCTATCTATAGCGTCAGTTGTTGGGATTGTTTTTTGCATTATTTCACTTTTGATGATGCTAATTATTGTTATAAGAGCTCTAATTTATGGGGACCCAGTTGCAGGTTGGCCTAGTTTGATTAGCATAATTACATTTTTGGGTGGTGTGCAGTTATTATGTTTAGGCATTATTGGCCTATATTTGTCGAAAACATATATGGAAAGTAAAGGACGCCCTAATTATATTATAAAAGAAAAAGCATAATTTTATTCAATATTATTTGTGAAGAGGATTTTCATACGTGGCCGATTTGTTTTATTGGTCTTTCCTAAAGATGTGTATTGAATAACCTTTTGAACTAATTGGGAGTAGTAGCTTTTTAGTAGAGGGGTTGGGGGTGTAGGAAAAATCGCAATAATAAAGGAGATGGACAGTCTGATCTTGTGAGATATTAAACGGTATAGATTGTCTGATATAATTAATATGAAAAAAATTCGTTTAAAGTATGTGGATTGGTGGGATGGTTTTCAGCCCGAACAATATCGTTTTCACCAAATATTGACTAAACATTTTGATATCGAGATATCAGATGAGCCTGATTATATAATTGCATCGGTTTATTCTGATGAGGCGAAATCGTATAATTGTGTAAGAATATTATATACAGGAGAAAATATTTGCCCTGATTTTAATATATATGATTATGCAATAGGATTTGAATATTTGGAATTCGGAGATCGTTATATAAGAATTCCTAACTTTATTATGAACCCTGCCTATGATATAGATATACAGAAGGCTCTTTCAAAACATTTGCTTTCGGCGGATGATATAAAAAGGGAAAAAAAATTTTGTAGTTTTGTAGTTAGCAATGGAAATGCTGCACCTATTAGAGAAAAGATGTTTGAGGAACTGAATAAATATAAAAGAGTAGATTCAGGAGGAAGATATTTAAACAATATAGGCAGACCTGAAGGGGTTCGAGATAAGTTTGCTTTTCAGTCAGAACATAAGTTTTCTTTGACATTTGAAAATAGTGCTCATTTGGGATATACAACAGAAAAGTTATTACAAGGGTTTTCGGCAGGGACCATACCCATTTACTGGGGGGATCCTGCTGTTGAAAACTGCTTTAACCCTAAAGCGTTTATCAACATTTCCGGTAATAATGTATACGATGCTATTGAACTGGTAAAAGAAGTGGACACACAGGATGATTTGTACTTTTCCATGCTAAGGGAGCCAGCTTTTTTAAATAATGATTATCAAACAAAGTTGTTAGAGAAACTGGATAACTTTTTAGTTCATATCTTTAATCAACCTTTAGAATGTGCATATAGGCGTAATTCATTTGAACACATTTCAAATAAGTCTGTCCTAAATGAATTCGTTAAAGAAGATAGGGGACGTTTTTCACAATGGATAAGTAATAAAGCGAGGTGTTTTTATGGCAAGAGAAAAAATAAGTGAAATAAGAAATAAGTACCCTTATATGCTTTTGACAGAATATTTTGTTCGGGAAAATAATATTGTAGAGGAGACACCATATAAGATCTTAGATATTCCAGCTCGATTATTAATAACTCCGGAGAGAATTGACTTGATGGCCAAGTGGATATATATAGACCATAGAGAAAAGAATCTGAATATGGAAAGTGCGAGGGAGTTGTATATGCACCATATAGAGGCATTCTCTAATGGTACTTTTATAGAGCCGGGAACAGAAGATAAAAATTCTATAGAAAAATATTTTGATGAGTTTGACCGAATAATTGACAGCGTTAAAGAAAACGGTTTTGATGAAGCTGTATCGCTTGTTCCCGTAGGAAAAGATGGTGTTTTACTAGATGGTTCACACAGATGTGCGGCATGCGCTTATTTTAATAAGAATATTAAGGTCATATACTTTGATTTTTTGGAAAGAAATTTTAACTTTACATTTTTTTTGGAACGAGGTTTAAAGCACTGTTATTTGAAGCGTATGGCGTTAGCTTATACAGAATTAAAGAGTAATTTGTATTTTGCATGTATCTGGCCTAAAGCTGATAGCGAATTTTTAAGAAAACGAGCATTAGAAATAATTTGTAATACTTGTGGAGATATTGTTTACCATGGTAAAGTGAAATTATATTATCAAGGGTTATATAATCTTATGATACAGATATATGGGCATCAAGAATGGACAGGAACCTATGAGGATGGACATGCTGGAGTAAAGGAAAAAGCTACCCGATGTTATAAAAGGGGCGCACCTGTTATGTGCATACTATTCGAGTGCAAAGATTTTAATATGGTTTTGTCTGCAAAAAAACAGATTAGAAATTTATTTAATATTGAAAACCATTCAGTACATATATCAGATACTTATGAAGAAACTAGGCAAATGGCAAATTTGCTTTTTAATCAAAATTCTATACATCACATGAATTATGGAAATCCTGATAAAGACTGGAAAACCAACCAGAGGGTATTATATATGAATGATGTGATAAGAAGCCAGAGAAAGAATATTAATGAGTTTGTTATAGATTCAAGTAGCGTTATGGGAATATACGGAATTCGGCCTGCGAGAGATTTGGATTATATTACAGCCTATAAAGATTTTAAAATTTCTGGTATGGATGGGATTGATAATCATGAGGATTGGATTAAATATTATCCTTGTTCGAAAAATGATTTGCTATATAATCCGAAGTATTATTTAGTTTATGGAGGAATAAAATACATTAGCTTAAATTGCTTGGTGGAAATGAAAAGGAAGCGAAGTGAGGTTAAAGATAAAAAAGATATAAGGCGTGTAAAGCGCTTTTTAGTATCAAAAAAAATTGTTAATATTATATGCGAGTTTTTTAATATAAAAGCTTACCATCACGAATAATATAGGATAATATATTTCAAGGAAAAAGCAATGAAGAAAAGTTTGAGCCATCAATATGAGGAGAATTTTATGGAGAATAAACATGCATATTTAATAATGGCCCATGGAGATTATAGATGCTTATGTAGCTTGTTAGCAAGTATTGACCATATAAGACATGATGTATATATTCATATAGATAAAAAGTGGAAAGATTTTGATGAAAATAAACTAAGGTGTGTTGTTAAAGAATCTAATATGTATTACATAAAGCGAAGAAGTATTAGTTGGGGTGGAGATTCATTGCTCCGTTGCGAATTGGAATTATTGCAGGCAGCATGTGACAACCGCCAGTATGAATATTATCATTTACTTTCTGGACAAGATATGCCCATAAAATCTAACGCTGAAAGGCTGGACTTTTTTGATAAGAATCCTAAGAAACAGTTTATTGATATTTCTGGCAAGATTGAGGGAAGCTATAAGGGAGGACTTTTGTGTAGGGAAAGAGTAGAATTTTACTGGCTGTTTCAGAATTTTATAGGCCGAGACAGTATATTTATAGCTAAAGTAATAAGACGTTTACAAAAAGCTTTTGTGGAAGCTCAGCAAAGATTAGGCTATAGGAGAAACTCAAGCATAGAATTTTACAAGGGAGGAGAATGGTTCAGTATAACAGATGAATTGGCAAGATATATACTTGTAAGAAAAAAAGTGATTAGAAGGCAATACCGGTTTGCATTATGTGCAGATGAGATATTTATACAAACAGTAGTAATGTCTTCTCCTTTCAAAGAAAACATAGAAAATTGTAAAAGGTTAATAGATTGGAATCGTGGTGCTCCTTATGTTTTTAGAAGTGATGACAAAGAGCGTTTATTAACCAGTAATGACTTATTTGCAAGAAAGTTTGATAGCAGAATTGATGATGATATCATAAGGTTCTTATATGACTTATTTAGAGTATAGGGTACATGAAAGATTTTTAGCAAATGGTTTTCTATGATAAAAAAAAGGTCTATGTTAGGTGGGGGAAGGATTCGTAGTAATCAGACTTCATTATCACGTCGGTTCTGATTGGTTGGAATGGTCTTACCATGAAATATGTGGATAATGATACTGAAGAAAGCATAATAAAGTATATCGTTTAGTCGAATCCCTTCTATACAAAGTTCTCATTTTTGGGAATGATGACTCTCGAATTTCGGACAGATGGATCAAAGAGCCACAGAATAATCACAAGGAGAAAGTGAATTTCATGGATAATAGTAGGGATTTGAGAATAGATTGTGCCAAGACTGTTGCTATTATTTTAGTAGTGGTTGGACATTCTGTGCAATATGTTTTTGCACGTGATAGTTTCGATGATAATTTGCTTTTTAGATATATATATTCATTTCATATGCCACTATTTATGTTTATTAGTGGTTATTTATCCTTTAACAAAAATATCAATTATATTTGGCTCAAAAATAGATTTATTAGTTTGGTTATTCCATTTTTATCATGGATTATACTTGGATACTATATCTCTGGAAGTTATAAGCAAATAACACTATTTCAAAAAATTAAAGATATTTTATTAACACCTGATAATGGTGGAATGTGGTTTTTATGGGTTCTTTTTCTGAATTGTTTTATATTTTTTTTATCAAATAATTTATATAACAAGATAAGAAATACATTTGAAATTAAAACTGAAGTTTTTTTAAAAATTATAATTTTTCTATTTGCAACAGGTGCTATTCGAAAAATAGCTAGTAGATTTTGGTACTTTGGAATTAACTCATGTTCCTGGTATATAGTGTTTTATTTTGCAGGTCATCTTGTGGGGACTTTTAAACCTTTATCTAAGAAATATTGGACTAATAAATTGGGAATAACGACATTTATAGGATTCTTTATTCTAACGTTTTTCTGGAGGCGAACGGAAAATCCGATTTTTTTAAACGCAATTAATGAAATTTTTCCACATATTGTTACAAGATGTATTTTAAAAATATATACCTACATCGTTCCTTTTTTGGGGATCGCGTGCATTTTTTGTATAATAAATAAGATAGCCGTATTTAACTTATACTTTTTATCATATATTGGTAGACATACGATAGAAATATATGTGCTACAATGGTATTTTATTAGAACCTATACGGGTATTATCGTTGTTGATACGCTTTTATCTATAATACTTGCTATTATAATTCCTTTAATAATTGCGAAGGTTGTTGAGAGATATCCTAAAATAAATTTGGTATTATTTGGAAAACGGAGAACATGTGTGTAAATGTTTAATTCTGAATCGCCTGTTACAATATGATTAATGGTGAATGATTCGTCGACTTCCTAATCATCTCAAAATATAAGATAATATTTGCAAAGTATGAAAGTGGACTAAAAATATCAAATATATTCTGGAGGTTGAGTTCGTCACTAACTAATCGGTGCCTGCCAGTACCTACTCTTAGGGAGGAGATTCTCTTTACCACCGCCTCCGATACTCGGAGGCGGTACTCCCCTCCACCTTCTTAAACACCTTATTAAAATAATTTATATCCCCAATCCCGCATTTCTGAGCGATTTCCCCAATACTCATATTAGTAAACCTAAGCAATTCCTTTGCATAGGTTATCCTCTTATTCAACAAATACTGTATGATAGTCTGATTATATTCTTTTTTAAATTCCCTTGAAAGGTGATATTTACTGACATAAAAACGGTTCGCCAATGAATCCAGATTCACAGATTCATCGAAATGTTCATTGATATAAGCCAATATCTGATACAGCTTCTCCCTCATTCCGGTTACCTGATTGTGCCCGGAATTTTTTTGGCATCCGGTAACGCTCATGGTCAGAATGCCGGTAATAAGATGAGAGGATATGATATCGCTATTTTCTGAAACTTCAGAGTTCAAACGTATCAATTCATGAATGGATTCTGATATGGCAGCGAGATGGTTGGAACGGAAACAGTACCCGTTTTTTTGAATTACAAATTGGAAATATAAATGCGCCTGGGGACCATTGAAATGTAACCATAGCAGCTCCCATGGATTTTCTTTTGAGCTGATATGGCTGTATTCCTGCCTGCAGTCTAATAGAAAACAGTCCTGTGCCGCGGCGTAATAGGTGGTTTCTCCGTAATGCAGGATACCGCTTCCCGACAATACAATTAAAAAGAGATAGGAATCAAGCCCTGACCGGCTTCCCAAATGCGGCTTCAGGCTTTTCAGATATCCTGCCTCCTGTATATAAAAAAATGTCTTTTTAGCCAGGCTGCTGGGGGTATGGATAATACGGTTCGTTTCTGTCACTTCTGATTTCTTATATTGTTCGAAATATCCAGCCATGGAAGTTTACTCCTCCTCATAGCAATATAATACTATTTTACCGCAATTATATCAATTGAAATATGATGGAAATTGTATTATGATAGGTCAGACTGATAAAACAGGAAAACAGCGTGAATATAATACTTATTAAAAAAGATATGGAGAAAAATACATGAGCAAGATTGCATTGATTACAGGAATTACAGGTCAGGACGGTTCCTACCTGGCAGAATTTTTATTGAACAAGGGATATGAGGTCCATGGCCTGGTCCGCCGCCACAGTATATCCAACACGGAGCGCGTTGACCATATTATCAATTCAGAGTATAATCGGGTAAAATTTTTTCTGCATTATGCGGACGTCACGGACTCCAGCAATTTAATGCGCCTGATTGCTGAAATCCGCCCCACTGAGGTTTACAATCTGGCTGCCCAGTCCCATGTGGGTATTTCCTTTGAGGTCCCGGAGTATACGGCGGAAGCTACGGGTGTGTCCACTCTGAAGCTTCTGGAGGCCCTTCGCGTCAACGGCGGGAATTGCCGCTATTACCAGGCATCTACCTCGGAACTGTTTGGAGGTTTGGAAAACACAGCTCCCCAGAGTGAAGCCACTCCATTTTATCCTAAGAGCCCTTATGGAGCTGCCAAGCTTTACGCGTATTGGATTACCGTAAATTACCGCGAATCCTACAATATGTTTGCCTGCAACGGCATTCTCTTTAACCATGAATCTCCCAGACGGGGAGAGAACTTTGTGACACGTAAAATCACCATGGCTCTGGCCAATATCATTGCCGGTAAACAGAATAAGCTGTCTCTTGGCAATATGGACGCAAAGCGCGACTGGGGATTTGCCGGCGACTATGTGGAGGGCATGTGGCGAATCCTTCAGCATGATGTGCCGGGGGATTTTGTTCTGGCCACCAATGAGACTCATACGGTCAGGCAGTTCGTGGAGGCCTCCTGTGAGGAGCTGGGAATAGAGATTCGCTGGGAAGGCGCCGGCGTGGAGGAAAAAGGGTATGATGCCATGACCGGCCGCCTCCTGGTGGATGTAAACCCTGAATTTTATCGTCCTGCTGAGGTGGAGTACCTCTGGGGCGATCCGTCCAAAGCGGAAAAGGAGCTTAATTGGAAGAGAAAAGTGGATTTTAAAGGGCTTGTTTCCATGATGATGGACGCGGATTTGAAGGCAGTGGCCGGAATGAGCTGTAAGGAATACAGGGATAGAAAGCTGGATTAGTGGTATAGGAATTGAATGTCACAATGAATGTACAAAAAATGTAACCAGAAAGAATGGAGCGGTACAGTTATGATGGATAAAGAAGCAAAAATATACGTGGCTGGTCATCGCGGAATGGTAGGTTCTGCAATCGTCCGGCGTTTGGAAAAAGAGGGGTACGGGAATCTGGTCTTAAAGACATCCTCTCAATTGGACCTTCGCAATCAGGGGCAGGTGGAACAGTTTTTTAGTGAGGAAAAACCGGAGTACGTATTTCTGGCGGCAGCGAAAGTGGGCGGTATCGTAGCCAACAGCAAGCATCCGGCCGACTTTATGTACGATAATATGATTTTGGAAATAAATGTGATTCACAGTGCTTTTGTAAATCAGGTGAAGAAGCTGATGTTTTTGGGCAGTTCCTGCATTTACCCCAGAATGGCTCCCCAGCCGATGCCGGAAAGCTGCCTTCTTACCAGTTCCCTGGAACAGACCAATGAAGCATATGCCCTGGCCAAGATCTCAGGGCTGAAATATTGTGAATACTTGAACCGGCAGTATGGAACGGATTATATCAGCGTGATGCCCACCAATCTCTACGGCCCCAATGATAATTACCATCCGGAGCATTCCCATGTACTTCCGGCCCTGATTCGGCGTTTCCATGAGGCTAAGACCGAAAATAAGCCTGAGGTGGTTATCTGGGGAACAGGCGCCCCCCTTCGTGAATTTCTGTATGTGGATGATTTGGCAGACGCCTGCCTGTTTTTGATGAATCATTATTCCGGGAATGAGACAGTGAATCTGGGTACTGGAAAGGAACTTTCCATTGCCGGGCTGGCAAAGCTTGTGGGCAGGGCAGTGGGTTATCAGGGCAAAATAACATTTGATCCTTCAAAGCCGGACGGCACACCCAGGAAGCTTCTGGATGTAAGCAAGCTTACCGGCCTGGGCTGGACTTATAAGACGGAGCTGGAGGAAGGGATTGCCCTTGCATACGATGATTTCTTACATAGTGAGGTACGCGCGGAACGATGAATATTATACTGTTATCCGGGGGCTCAGGGAAACGCCTGTGGCCCCTTTCCAATAATTCCAGGTCGAAGCAGTTTTTAAAGCTTTTGAAAAATGAAGAAGGCAATTATGAGTCCATGGTCCAGAGGGTATACCGCCAGATTCGCGAGGCGGGCATAGACGCCCATATTGTGGTGGCCACAGGCGCTTCTCAGGTAGACTCCATACGCTGCCAGCTGGGGAAGAATGTGGATGTGGTGGTGGAGCCGGAACGCCGTGATACATTTCCCGCAATTGCCCTGGCGTCCGTCTATCTGGCAAAGGAGAGGCAGATGGACCGGGATGAGGTTATCCTGGCGCTGCCGGTGGACCCATTTGCGGATATTGAGTATTTTCACACAATGGTGCAGATGGAACAGGCCGTAAAGTCTGGAATTGCTGACATGGTGCTTATGGGGATTGAACCTACCTATCCGTCTGAGAAGTATGGCTATATTGTTCCGGAAGCCCATCCTGTGATAGATGGCAGGCTGATTGCCTGGCCCGTGGACCGTTTCCAGGAAAAGCCTTCCCTGGATAAGGCCAGGACACTTCTGGACGAGGGCGCTAAATGGAACGGAGGCGTGTTTGCGTTTAAACTGGGATATCTTCTGGATATCGTAAACCGCACACAGGAGATTGTGAGTTTTGAAACATTCCGGAATCACTATGGTGATTTGAAGAAAATAAGCTTTGACTATGAAGTGGTTGAGAAAGCCCGGTCCATAGCCATGGTATCCTATGGGGGAAAATGGAAGGACCTTGGAACATGGAATACGCTTTCAGAAGAAATTGCCGGTCCGGCCATAGGCAATGTGCTTTTGGGGGAAGGGACCGCCGGAACCACGGTGATCAATGAGACCAGCATGCCCATGGTGGTGCTGGGAGCCAAAGATATGATAGTGGCAGCCAGTCCGGATGGTATTCTGGTTTCGGACAAGCATGCAAGCTCCTATCTGAAGCCCTATGCGGAACAAATCAGTGACCGTCCTATGTATGAAGAAATGATATGGGGGGATTATAGGGTAACTGATTATGTGGAATATACGGATAAGACCCGTTCCCTGACAAAGCATATGTTTATTCAAAGCGGCAGATATATAGGGTACCAGGCTCATTCTAAACGAGATGAAATATGGACTATTGTAGATGGGACAGGGGAAGTAATCGTGGATGGACACAGCAGAAATGTACGCAGAGGTGATGTGGTGTATCTGACAGCAGGGCAAAGACACGCGCTGCGTGCATTGAGCGATGTCCATTTGATTGAAGTCCAGATTGGCAGGACGTTGGAGGAAGATGACATAGAACAATTCGAATGGACATGGTGAGTAGAATGACACAGGATATTTACAACAGGTGGACAGAGTGGGAGAGCAGGCAGCTTGAAGATCCGGATTTGACCAGGGAAATGCAGGAAATCATGGCTGATCCGGAGCACAGGGATGAAAGAATCCATGATTGTTGTTATAAAGATTTGGAATTCGGTACCGGCGGACTTCGGGAAATCATGGGGGTAGGTACGAACCGAATGAATATCTGTACTGTTTCCAGAGCGTCCAGGGGATATGCTGCTTATCTGAAGGAGAGCTTGGAGGAATGCAGGGGGGCGGGGAGAACGAAAGGTATCAGGGTGGCGATTGCTTACGACAGCAGGTTGAAGTCCCGGGATTTTGCCTGCATATCGGCAGCGGTATTTGCTGCGTCCGGATTCCAGGTCTACATGTTTCCGGAACTGGCACCGACCCCCATGCTTTCCTACGCGGTTCGTTACCTGGGATGCGATGGCGGTGTGATGATAACAGCCAGCCATAACCCGGCACAATATAACGGTTACAAGGTTTATGGGCCGGATGGGGGGCAGATTACAGGAGAGACCGCGAAAGGAATTTCCGCTAAGATAAGCCAAATGGATTTATTTTCTGATGAAAACAGATTGGGATTTGACGCGGCTGTGCAGGCGGGAAAAATAGTATATATTGACAACGGACTTGTTGATGCATACTATCAGGCGGTTTCAGGGGAGGCCTTTGGCGGAAGGATTGACCGGGATATAAAAATCGTATATTCGCCCTTAAATGGAACAGGATTAAAGCCGGTCTGCGGTGTATTGGAAAGAAACGGGTTCACCAATATAAGTGTGGTGGAGGAACAGAGGGAACCGGACGGGCATTTCCCTACATGTCCTGTTCCGAATCCGGAGAAGGCGGAGGCCATGGCGCTGGCCATACGTGATGCAAAACGCCTGGGAAGCCAGCTGGTTTTGGCTACGGATCCGGATTGTGACCGCGTGGGGATGGGGGTCAGAACATCGGAAGGAGATTACCGGCTTTTATCCGGCAACGAGACAGGGGTTCTGCTGCTTGACTATGTGGCCAGGAGGCGCAGGGAGTCAGGAACCATGCCGGCCGGACCGATTTCCGTGAAAACCATTGTTACCAGTGATTTGGCAGGTAAGGTTGCTCAGTCTTATGGGATTGAGATGAGGGATGTCCTTACCGGCTTTAAGTATATCGGCGAGCAGATTGGCCTTTTGGAGGCGGACGGCGGGGAAAGCCGGTTTATCCTGGGCCTGGAAGAAAGCTACGGATATCTGTCAGGTACCTATGTGCGGGATAAGGATGGGGTAAATGCCTCTCTGCTGATTTGTGAGATGGCTGGTTACTATAGCAGACTGGGCATGACATTGGAACAGGTTCTGGAGAATCTTTACCAAAGGTATGGTTATTATCTGAATACACAATATACATGTACATTTTCCGGCGAAGAAGGAACGCGGAGGATGGAAGTACTAATGGAAGAAATTCGGAGAGAGATGGTATCCTTTCCGGATTTTGCTGGAAACAGGATGGTAAAGGCGGATGATTACTGGCATTCCTGTTCTTATCTTGCGGAAGGTGAAAAAATTTCTCTGAAACTGCCTGCATCCAATGTAGTGAAGATGACGTGGGAAGACGGAAGTACATTGACCGTGCGGCCTTCGGGAACCGAGCCTAAATTGAAGATTTATATTACCGCCATTGATGAGACCAGGGAAAAGGCGCTGCATAAGGAACAGAAGATGAAGCAGGAGATATGGTTTTTGCCAGAAATTTTAAGGAAAAATTGAATTACTATGCTGGTGAAATGTGCTATACTTACTTAGGTACAATAGCCATACATTCATACACAGAGAGTATTTGAGGTATTTTATTATGTACCAGAAACGAAAAACCCTTGAAAATGCAATTATATTGATGATAGATATCCTCTGTCTCCTGATAGGAGTCGGGGTGGCTTTTGGTATCCGTTTCCATTTGTTTTTCGGAAGCCTGGAGCATGGGGATCAGATATGGCAGGTGAGCTTTGTATCTCTGCTTTTTATTGTTATTCATTTGGTGATTGATTTCAACCATCATTTTTTCAGGCGAGGTTATTTTGAAGAGCTCATAGCAGTGATTAAGATGCAGGCGGTCTTTGCTATCTGCTGGGTTGTATCACTCTATGCCATGCACCGCACGGACGATTTGTCCCGTGCGGTATTCGGTTATTATCTGGCTGTCAATGTTCCTCTTGCGTACATATCACGTATTTTGCTAAAGCAATATATGGTGAAGGTGTATAAGAAAAGTAAATACAGCAGCAGGACACTCCTGATTACAACAGCAGCCAGGGTTGAGGAGGCCACACAGAACCTTCTTTCCTATAATGAATGGAACCGTATTTTAAAGGGAATTGTTTTGCTGGACCGGGATAGTCAGGGGGATATAGTCTGTGGGTTTCCAATTGTGGCAGGTAAAGAAAATGTTCTGGATTATGTGGTTCATAACGATATAGATGAGGTATTTATCCTGGCCTCTAACATACGCCAGGAACCGCTGATTCAGCAATGGGTGTCCGAGATGGAACTCATGGGTATCATTGTGGATGTGAATATAGACATATTTGATATTGAAAGCAGCGGAAAGCGTTCACTTAACCGTGTTGGAAAATATGCAGTGGTCACCTTTGCAAGAAATATCTTTTCCACCCGTCAGATGGTAGCTAAAAGAGCCCTGGATGTGGCGGGCAGTCTGGTGGGGAGGGTGATACTGGGAATGGCAGCCATATTTGTTGCACCTGCCATAAAGCTGGAATCTCCGGGGCCGGTATTCTTTGGACAGACCCGGATTGGAAGAAACGGCAGACGGTTTACTTTTTACAAATTCCGCTCCATGTACCAGGATGCCGAGGAGAGGAAAAAGGAGCTGATGGCCTCCAATGAGGTTAAGGGGCTGATGTTCAAGATGGAGAATGACCCGCGCATTACACGGGTGGGCCAGTTTATCCGGAAGACAAGCATTGACGAACTGCCGCAGTTTTGGAATGTACTGAAAGGCGATATGAGTCTGGTGGGCACCAGACCTCCTACCGTGGATGAATTTGAGCACTATGAGTCCAAGCACAAGTGCCGTCTCAGTATGACTCCCGGTATGACTGGGCTGTGGCAGATTAGCGGAAGAAGCGATATTAAGGATTTTGATGAAGTTGTGAAACTGGATATGCAGTATATTGATAACTGGTCCATTTTGCTGGATATTAAAATTATATTGCTGACGGTTGGGGTTGTGTTTAGGGGGAAGGGATCGAGATAATATAAGTATAAAAACTGTAGTTAAGTTGCCGAAGAAATAGATTTGCCGGGATGTCAGTGTTCTGTTGCTCCCGGCTTTTTCTTTTCCCCGAAACCCTATGCATGCAGCAGCGGAGCAGGGAGCCCCCTATAAACACAGGCAATAAGCCCGCCATCAGGCGGGCTCATTAAAAATTCATGTTTTAGGATATCTCTGAATCATATATTCAGCACAGCCCCAGGCTAATAGATATAAACAACTCTGTTCATTCCGTGGAAGCAAGTACCGCAGGAGTTGCCGGGGCCGTTTTCCTGTTTTTGAAAGCGCGTTCCAGGGTATATACAAAGGCTCCCATTAAGGCGCTTGATATATCCAGAACTGCAGCGGCAGCTGCGGAAAATAAAGCCATGGTATTGTATTTGGTGTGGAGCAGGTTTAATGCCTTTTCCAGAGGATTAAGGTTGGCAAGATATCTCCGCTCAAGAGCAGAAAGGTCATCAATCTCTTCCGGGCGGTCCGGTTCCGGCAGGTTTATGCCCGGATTGAGGGTGACAGTACCGTTCTCTGCATCTGGACTGTAGATGATTAGGTCCTGAGGCAGCGGGAGGGATTTTACAAGTTCACGCAATTCATTAGTCTGACCATACCAGAGTTGTTTCCAGCTTTCAATTTGCTTCTCCGTATTTTCATCTGCTTTTGAGGTGAACATAAAAGCATTTTTATCCTGTCTCTTATTATCCAGCATATGGATGATTGCGTCAGTTTTATCCTGACACTCAAGTATTTCTTTTCTCACAGAAAGGGAGTTTTTAAAACTGAAGTAATTTGTCATTTCATAACTGCTGCTGGTAAAGCCTTCTTTTAATAACAGGGCAAACATATCGCTGGTGATTGTGTCAAGGATGTCTCCGTCGGGGGCGTCCTTATTAATTTCCACCATAAGATCATGGCGGTAGGATTCCATTGTGTTTTCTGTGTTATTCATCTTATGGGCGGTGACTTTGTTGATGCAGGTTTGCAGCGCAGATATGACTGAATCTAACTGTGTTGCTTCCGTTTTCATAGAGTTGATTTCTGTGTCACGTTTATTATTATCATTCTGCAAATCAATAAAAGCCTGGTCATTAAAGTTCCTATACTGGCTAAGACGAAGGTTTATATTGTTCCAGACTGCTTCCTTACTGCTTATATTCGATAACATGTTGTTTTTTAAAGTCTCCGCGGTATTCTTTTCGCCTTCCAGTGCAGTCAGGGCATCGTTGGCCTGCTGCTCTGTATACGAGGAAGGCAGAGAACTCTTTATGCTGTCCAGATTTTTCAGCAGAGAGCGGTGGAAAGCTGCGCAATTTGATGAAAAAGTGAAACTGCTGATATCTGTTTTGCAATCATCGAGTATTTTGGTGATTTCTGTATTACTTTCTGATGAATGGCTGACAAATGGAACGCTGCAGTATGCATCCATGGCCTCTTTTGTGTAAATCAGGTAATTATCCAGGTAATTCTGGTACTGATAGCATTTTTTGATGGTGAACTCATCCATGATACGTTCAGCGTCACTGTAGTAGAGACTTGTGTTATATATTTCATTTGAAATAAATACAAAGCTGAACAGCGAGGACGATACCAGCATTGTTGCCCATAGAATCAGGACGATTCTGGGGTTTAATGTGAAAAAATATATTAGCTTCAGGTTTAATATAAATAGTGCAGTCTGTATGGCTGCGGATACTAGAAGTGCCTGCCACATTTGAGTAAATACATATTCATGGAGTCCCTGGGCGGTTGCATAAAAGGAAACCATGGCAAGAGCAAGGGAACAGGTCACCAAAAGCTTTCGTATACTTGTTAATACCTTCATTCTTCCTCGTCTCCTTCCTGTTCATCAATTAATTCCATAGCGCTTGATAAAAAACCGGCAGTTGCAAATGCAATTAGATCAATAGATGAGTTTAAAATATTGTTTCCTATACTCGCTGCCTTCTTTGCCAGCTGTATAGCGCGGTCAAGAATCCAGGATGTTACATTGTGGTTCTTTGCCAGATTAATGAGAGCATGTACGCTTAAAAGACAAACCGGATAAAGAATCAATATTAACAGTGGCAGCGAAAAAATATCGCCCTGTGCAAAGAGATTTAGTACAGTATCTTGGCTTAATACACCGGTCTTAGCTAAAAATGCTGATAGGGCGGCAATGGTTAGTACATAGGCGGAAGGGTTTTCATTTCCCTGTATTGTAGTGACCATTATTTTTATCAGTTTATAGTAGCAGAACAAAAGGGTGAATACGACAACCATGGACAGTATACCAATGAGAAACACTATGATAATTGAATTAACATCATGAAAGAGTGTTTCCGTGTTGGCGATTCTGTAATTGGTTGTTTGAGATAATCGGGTTACCATATTGTAAGTAAATAAAAAGGGTATGACGGTTAACGCTATGTATAAGAGCGACTGTCCCAATGAAATCCCCTTGTGATATTGTGTGGTGGGACAGACGACTTTGGCGTTGGTTGAAGACGCCTGGGAATCAGCTTCAGCGGCTGATTTTGTGTGGTGAACAAATCGGTGTCTGGCATATCTCATCTTTGAAGCACCGTTGTTTGGAGTGTTTGTATCAGTATCAGGGGGCTCCTGGGTATGTGAAAGGAACCATAAAGATAACTTCTTAATATAAGGAAAGCTAATCCGCAAAAGGTAAAAAACTATAATGATACAAGCTCCATATTCTATGGGGATTTGAAAATAGGCTTCAAAAATTTCTCTTCGGTATAAGCCATTTAAGATGACTATAAGTGAAAGAATAAATATCATGTAACGTTCGTGGAGATGTTTTCCCTTTACTGAAAGATAGAGTGTAAACAAAAACCAGCCTGAAAGAAAGAACGTAAAAAAGCTCTTAAAATCAGATGTAAAGGGATGGAATTCAGTCAATAAAAATGCAATGACCAGGATGCTGGCCAGAGGCAAGACAGATAAAACCCGTTTACTGATGATGGTGTTAGATTTGCTTGTATCCATAAGCTCCTCCTTTCGTCTGGCTGGTTATCCGGTGTCAATTATTGGTTATAAAGTTTCTCCATAATAAGTATCATATTTCAACTGTCTTAAAATATAATATGCGGCGGTGTTATACTTATTATAGGTCTGCGGTTAAATAGTATCATATTGTGAAAGATGTTTCTATTTGCGTATTATATAAAGATATTATAAAGATTTTATGTAGTTTAATTTTTAATAAAATAATCAGGTTTTAAATAAATCAAAGCAAATATTAATCAATTATTTAGTATGCTTTATATGAAATTTTGGAGGAGGGGAAAGATGGATAAGGAATATGGTGGTGAATTCTCTGTAGAAATGATAGAAGCCAGAAGGGTGTTGAAGACGAATATAAAGAAAATCCGGGAAGTGGAAGGATTGAGTCAGGAAGCGTTCGGAAAAAAATATGGGAAATCCATGTCTTCTATTTCCAATTATGAAACCGGGATGAGCCTGCCATCTTTCGAATTCCTTCTCACACTGAGAGAACAATATGATTTTTCTATGGAGGAATTCATAACATCCACTGATATTGAGATAACAAAGGGGGGAAATCAGGGAGCAAAAGCAGAAGGTACAGGTAAGAATCTGAATAAATATGTGGGGGCCTATTTTATCTATTTATTTGATACCAGCAGCCATGGTGATGAGCACGAAAAAAGTGATATTGAGGCAGTGCATTTTGGAGTGTTGAGCATTTACAAAAAAAGAGGAAGAAAAGATACGTTGGGCGTGATGGGCTGCTTTAATATGGCGGATAGTAAGACAAAAGTTTTTCACGATGAATGCAGCAGGATATTTGAAATAAATGATGCGGAATGTGAACAGAGACTCAAGGAAGCATATAGGAACAGAAGAAATACCAGTGTATATTATGGAGATCTTGCATTTTCAAGGGATAATCTGTTTATTAATCTGAATAGCGGAGAGAAAGATAAAGCGTTTATAATATTGAGGATTCCTAACTCGGAGAGTCCGAAGTATATAGGTGGTATCGGCACTATTAATTCTGTTTCTAAAGGCAGATATTCTTCACCATGTATCCAAAATATAGGATTATCCCGTTTTTATTTAAAAGTTAATCCGGCGGCAATTGGCGAAAAGCTTATATTCGAGGAGATTAATCCGGAGTTGATTCGTGAATCCAGAGAGTTGACAGAATTTTTCAAGCTTTTATACTGTAATGACAGGCCTATCACCGCTTTTGAAGAAGAGACAAAGCGCAGACTGATTCAAAGCCTTATGGAGAATTACATCAAGAGATATATTGAGGCAAATCTGTTTAGGACTAATAAGGTTGAGGTTGAACGAAATGATGATTGGTATAAATTCATAAAGGATAATCGCTGATAAACAGGTTTGGGGGAGAAAATCAATGTCGAGGGCAGAGTTATTATTTGAGCGAATGAAGCAGCGGATGAAATATGTATATCCTGTTTATAATGGATATCTGTGCGAGGCAGCGGATAGATGGAATGTACGCAGGACGGCTGAAGGTCTGATGTTTCAGCGTACAAAGGGACACTACTGCAGAATGGCATTGAAAATGTCAGAAATTCGTCTGCCTGCGTATATGCTATTGGCAGCATTGCTGCATGATCAGCAGCAGGATGTGTTAATTCAGGATATCCCGAAGACTATACCGGAAGAACATAAAATAAAACTTATGCAGGTGTTACAGTATTATCATGATTTAGAGGATACTATAGCCACTTCAGTCGTAATGGAAAAGCTTTTGAACGATATGGAGGATGTACATTATCTGGCACTAATTCTTTTGTTTGCCAAAAATTTGGATTTACTTCGAGTGCGAAGCCGCAAGGTGCTGTCTGGCGAGTTGGAGATAACCAGAAAGTATCTTGTTTTATGGGCCAGAAGATTGCATATACGGTATTTTGAGAAGGAGTTCAGGGAAGTTGAATTTCGTGTTACTTGTAAAGATTATTTTCAGAAAACAGATATTCTTTTACAAAAATTGTATTCTGTAAATTCAGAATCCACCAAGAGCTTAATGGAAGATATTGACGGCAATATTTTTGAGTTAAAGTTTATCAATAAGCTTAGAAAGTCGGAATTTTATAACCAGTTATGCAATAAAGGTTATACTGTTTCTGCAGAAGACTATAATAATCCTGTCATATATGAAATCCCATTATATAATGTTTATCTTTTAAATAGTGAATCCGAGCCTCTATATATGAGAAGGAAATCGGAAGAATGGGTGAAGTATTATTTGGACTGCCTTGTAAAAAAGGGGTATTTGCTGCTTGGATATGAAGATGAGACAGAACAATATCTTTCTCATTTCATACTACAGGGAAAGTGGGGAGTACGGTATCGTATATTCATCTGTACAACTGAAATATGTAAACGTTATTTTTATAGCTCTAAAATACAGGAGTTCTCAGAAGAAAAGTGGCATGGTAAGCGAAAATCAGGAATTATAGTTTATGACAAAGAAAAAAGGCCCCATGAGTTCGATGAAAAATTGACAGCCCTGGACTTTGCTTTTTATATCCATAAAGATATTGGCCTATGTGCAAAACAAGCCATTATTAATAACGAAATGAGACCTTTAGACACCATTCTTAAACATGGGGACACAGTGACAATCATAAGCCAATCAGATGTAGATAATCAGAAATATAGTGCTGAACCGGGCTGGATGAGGTTCATTAAGACACAAAAGGCAAAAGAATATATAATTCGTTATTTGGAAATCAGGTTTTCGGAACTTGAAGGCTGATTTACAATATGCATTTGTTAGGAAATATCTATATAATCAAAGCTGCCATATCAATCTGGACTTTTTAAATTGATATGACAGCTTTTTATATAGTTACTATTTCACTACCCGCGCCCCGGACTCCGGCGCAGCCGTATCCTTCTCAGTATTCCAGATTCCGTCGCTTCCCAGCCAGTAATACAAATCCTGGTCAGATGATTTTACATAACAATCAGATTCCATATACCCATTATTCCCAAAATAATACCAGTTGTCGCTGATGCAGCGCCAGCTGTTTACAGGATAGACATTGTTAGGGTATACATAGCGCCAACCCGATGAGGTTTTATCCCATGTTCCGTTGGTGATAAACCAGGTGTCTTCGGTGCGGATGGTCAGGGGCTCGGAATTATCTGTCCATGGTCCGGCCTGGGAGCTGTAGATGCCCAATGCCCGTACTGTGAAGGTGTAATTTCCCTCCACATTGATGTAGGAGCTGAAATCATAGGTGGATTCAGTAGTCTTTTGGGTGGTCACCAGTATTTTATCCCGGTACAGACGCACTTCATAGTTTTTGGCTCCGTTTACCTTATCCCACACAGCGGTGGTCAGGTTCCAGCTGACAGACGTGGTAGCGGGAAGATTGCCGTCTATGGCAGGCAGATACACCTGAAGAATTAAAGCACTTCCATCGCTGTCCTTTTCAGCGGTTTTAAACTGGGCTCCGCAGCCGGTCAGTGAAAAGATGCTGCGTTTTGTGCTGGAAAAATAGTATCCGTCCTTTGCAGAAAGCTCCACTTCCACGATAGGCCTCTCGCCATAGTCCCACTGGTCATCCTTTTTGTCGTACACTGCTCCTTCTACCTTGAATTCACCGTTGCTGGATACTGCATATACATTGCCTACCAGTTCGCCGCCCTTTGGGGCCGTGTCCCAGGAAAATGTCAAGGGTATGGATGTGATTGCTTTTTCCTGTCCATAGGCGGAGAACAGAGTGCCCATGGAGAGGAAAGCTGCCAAGGCTGCAATGATGAGTGATTTTTTTGCCATTGAATATCCCTCCTTGTGGTTCCGGAAAATTGACTGCCGGTATACATGTTACTATTACTATTGTACTGTATTTTGGGGTGAAATTACAAGTTTTATTTGATAATAATATTGGGGCTGTTTGTATTGGATTTTAGTATTGAGCCCATTTGTATTCCACCTGATAAGTTAATCAATTGTAGATACATTCAGGTTTATGCATATCCTGGAAAGGCATGCGGCATACTAATCATGGAGGTGATATCTTATGAGTCCAAAGGAATTAAATTATATTGAGGATGCATTAGGCCATGAGCAGTTTTTAATGAATCAGTGCCAGGAAGCCATCCAGAATCTGCAGGATCCTGCTCTTAAAAATCAGGCACAGCAGATGGAACAGAAGCACAAGCAGATTTTTGACAGTTTTTATAATCTCGTATAAGGAGGAAGCAGAGAATGGATGACAAGTGTATTATGGAGAACCTTCTTCTGACCGAGAAGGGTGTATGTGACCTGTATGTCCACGGAACCATCGAGTCTTCCACAGCTAATGTGCATCAGACCTTTAACCAGGCACTGAATGACAGCCTGTGTATGCAGGATGACATCTATAAGCAGATGTCCGCTAAGGGATGGTATCAGATGGAGCAGGCGGAACAGCAGAAAATCATGAAGGTAAAGAATCAGTTTGCAGGAATGTAATCCGGTCTGACTGGGGTTTCAGAGACTGATTGGGTGAAAGGACGTTAAGCCATGGAATGGTCTGTGGCTTGACGTCCTTTTTCGTGCGCCGGCGCCGCTTGGCAGTGCTGGCGAACGGTGCCGGCGAACTAAGCTGCCCCACGGTGCTGTCAAACCAAGCTGCCCAACACTCTTGCCGAACCAAGCCACCCAACCATGCCGCCCTCCCGTTCAACCGCGCCGTTAATAACCGGTTTAGCCTGAACTAGGTGTATCATGGCAGCATGAGTATAATCCGAAGGAGGTCCTTAGAGTGAAATGAGATTATTAGAATTGGACAGTTACAACATGGAAAATGACAGAACATTTTTAAAAAGTATTGAGGAGCATGTCAAAGACCCGTATATCAGGGAACGGCTGATTAACAGGCTGGAGTGGTACATGGTCATGGCGAACCGGTGCCAGTGTTTCTATTATATGTCTGCCTGTATGGGAATTGTTATGCCGACTCTCATACTTCTTCTGAATTCCATTCCGGGCAACATGCTTTCCGACGGGATGCGGCAGTTGTGTATCACGGCATTATCCGGTTTGTCGGGGATTGTTGGAGGTTTATCCGGCATTTTCGGATGGCATGAAAATATGATTCGCTACCGTTCCAATGCGGAGCGCTTGAAAAGCGAAACTTCTTTCTACATGTTGGGCGTAGGGAATTATAGAGACCGGAAACAGAGAGACCAGATGTTTTTAAACGCACTGGAAGATTTGTCTCTTAAGGAGAACCAGATGTGGCAGAAGGAGGAGAGCAGCCATTCGTCATACAGACAGGAACAGGGCGGAAGGAGAAGGCCTAATGGATGACAGGGAAAATACGGCGTGGGCATATATGGCGGATATTTATAGAAGGGATTTCAGCAGGAGAATATAGTACGGAATTATGGTAAGAGACGATGGTAAGAGGCTGCGGCAAGAGACGATGGTAAGAGACTGCGGCAAAGAGGCTACGGCAAGAGACTACAGACAGACATTATAAGAAAAAAACAGTCAGAGATTATAAGAAAAGATCAGGACCGTGCAGCGTCCATCATATAACCCAATTTTATGAACAGCAGAAGGAGTGATATATACATGAATCACAAGGAACAAGATATAAAACATACTGATACGTACATAAACCATACCGCTACAGAAAAATGGGAGTTCGCTTTGCAGAAACGCCTGAAGCAGTGTTCTCCCAGCCTTCACAGAAACTATCTGGAAGCTTCCACCGGAGCCTGTATGATGCTGGACCGGTACAGGAACGTATTTCCCCAGTATACGGACCACAGCAGCCTTCATTGCCTGAATATTATGAATCTGGCCGGACAGCTGGTGGGAGATTGTCTGCTGCAGCTGAATGGAAGCGAGCTGTATGTGCTTTTGACGGGGATTCTGTTCCATGATTTGGGTATGGGGATTTCAAAAGCTGATTTTGAGGGACTGGCCCCTGTGCTGTGCGGGGAACTATATCTTGCCAAGGGCAGAGAAGCAGAGTTGATCCGGGAATATCATCAGGAATTCAGCGCCCTGCTTGTGGAAAAATACAGTGATATTTTTGAAATCCGGAAAGAGTATGTATTTCCTGTTATGCAGGCAGTGAGAGGACACAGAAAAACGAATTTGTGGGATGAAAATGCCTTTCCCACAGCATTTCAAATAGGGACTGAGTCCGTTTGCCTTCCTTATATCGCGGGCATCATACGCCTGGCGGATGAGATGGATCTGTGCCGTGACAGGAACAGTACTCTTGGTGTGGAGGAACAGATGATTTCAGATTCATACAGCCGGCTGGTCTGGAGAACCCATGATACGGTAACCGGAATGGAGCTTACAGAGAAAGAATGTATATTGTATGCAGAGGGAGGAGACAGAGACACCTGGGAAGAATTGGGAAAATGGACACGCAAATTGCAGAAAACAATGGATGAGGTGGAGCAGGTCATTACATGCAGAACGCCATTTTTCCTGTCAAAGAGGATGGTGCGAATTGATAAAATCACACCCTGGTTAGAGCAGTGCCAGGATATTACATCAGAAACATGATATGGTTTCAGCAATTAACAGCCATTCATGCCGGTAATCATTCAAAGGATGCCGTCAAGGCGCAGTGGGCGCCATTTCAGCGGTATGATGGCTTTGCAGTCATCCGGAGGGCTGCATTGAGATAGATAGAATACAAAATAATCTAAGAAAAGGAGAGCAGCAGAATGGAAAACAACACATTAAAAGCTTCAATAGGTATTGACTTTTCCCTGATTGGGACCCAGCTTCATGCCATGTATGAAAAAAATGAGGGAGGATACGCAGTTCTTTTGATTCCGTCAGAACAGACGCCGGACAGTGGGATTTCGGTAAAGGATCTGATTGACGATATCAAGAAGATGGCCAAGGGTGTGTCTGGCAGTGATACTGCCGTGGATACGACCCAGCTTGAGACAGCCATGACCGAGGCCGCCAAGGAGGGCGGCGGCTCCACATCCATGAAACTGGAAGATATTGTAATCAGGCTGCAGATGGCGTATCTGTACATCTGTAAAAAGGGAGAGAACTCTGTTCTGGAGTATGCGTTTCAGCTGCAGGTGGTAACAGAAGGTCTGGTACCGGAAACCATTAAGCCTATTGTGGATGTGACCAACCTTTCCATTTCTGTCTGGAATACGGACAGAAAGAAGGTAGTGGACAAGATGGCCCTGATTACTGTGGACGAATACCTGGGCGTGGCCGCATTGCCGGACAAGAGTCAGGCCGCTAAGTAGCGCAGGAAACACAGTTTGGGAAGCTGCAGATAAAGCAGCATTCAAAGTAGCATTCAAAGCAGCATTTAAAGCATTACATTAAGCAATGGACAAAGCATCATGGAACGATTGCAGGAAAGGAGCGGCAGGAATGAACCAGAGGCAGATGTCGTGCAGTATAGCCGTGGAGGGAGCCGTCAAGGGCTGTCCGGCCAAGCTGGCTGTCTGGTATGATAAGAACGAAATGTCATTTTACGGGGAACTGCAGATGGACCAGAGGGGGCCCGCAGGATTATTGGAGGCTGTGAACAGTGAAATGGCTTCTAAATTCGAGGCATACGCCTCCGGCCTGGTACATGCTTCCAGTCAACGCGCCACTCTTTCCTGCATTCATGGAATCACAGCCCTGGGTTATGGAGAACCAGGGCTGTATTTCAAGGCAGCAGCAGGCAGGGGAAGCGCAGCCATTCTTTTTTCATTTTCAGCAGACAGTAATGGGGGAAATGCCCAGGTATCATCCCTTATGGATGCAGTAAAAAAGGCAGCGGACTTTTTTGGGATGGAGGAGTTTTATTTCTTTGGACGTGTGGGAAAGGGGCTGAGTCCCCGGGACCTGATGGCTGAGGCGCCGGGAGCAGAGGCCTTTCCGGCCCGGATTGACAGGTGCAGCCTTCTTACCTACTCCCATTTAAAACTGAATGGAGACAGCGTGTTTGAGAAAGCGCTCAGGGAATTGTTCGGCCTTAAGGAGGCGCAGCTTTTCTTGGGGGCGGGTGAAGATGGATTTCTGTGCATGGCGGCAATACCTGCATCTAAAAATAGTTTCATGGAGAGCAGGAATATGTGTCTGGCAGTTGAGCTAAGAAGCAGGGCCTTGTCCCTGGCCCTTCAGGGCTCCTTTCGGTTTGCTTTTGTGCCGGATATGGAGTTTCATGTTAACTGCGGCATATCCAGAACCCGCTTTATGGTGGAGGCCTTTGGAGAGGTCAGGGAACCCATTCCTCTGGCTGGTCCCTTTTCCATAGGGGATACCTGTCTGGCCGTAGGGTTTGACCGGGGCCCTTCCTTTGCCATGTTTGCCAATCTTTATATAAGGGAAATCCACTTGTTTGGGGCTGTAATGCTTACTGTGGCAGGGTCGGTCCCAAAGCTGGATTTGCTGTCCGCAGCAGTCAGTGACCTGTCCATTCCCATTTTGGTGAGGAATCTGCTGGGATGTTCCTTTGACGGTCTTGACAGCATTGATTTTATACGTATATTGGGACTTCCTTTCCAGGACATGCAGGCATTTGACCGGGAAATGGTTAAACGTGCGGACGGAGCCCGGCTGGCAGAGGCATTTAACCAGAGAATCCATGATAACAGCCTGGTATTGGAAAGGGATCAGGTAAAGGCGTCTCCCTTTGGGGATGGAGTGGACCTGGTGGACCAGCGGCGGATGCGGCATTATTACATAGACGGTTCAGGCGGTATAAAGCTTACGGCCCAGTTCTACTATGCGGATGTAAATACCAGGCTGGGCAGTTACACGGTGGAGCGGGGAATCTTTGTATGCGGAGTCATTGAGATTTTCAAGGTCCGGTTCGAGGTTCTGTTTTCCTTCCGGGAGGGGGATGGGGTGCTGGCGTATGGACGCATACCGGAGGTTAATCTGGGATTCCTGAAATTAGGTCCCTCCCAAGCAGGGCAGGAGTCCGGAGAAGCCCTTCCCGTGCCGGCGGACAGTGTGCTGAGGCAGTTTATGGGTAAGGAGCAGAGAGGGATTGTATTCTTCCTGTCCGCAGGCAAGAAGGATGTGACCTTCTATCTGGACGGACGGATTGAACTGCTGTCCATCCTGTATTTTGAAACCAGGATTATCTTCTGTAAGGGTCTTATATCCATTGATGTGCGGTTTAACTGGCTGGCGATTTTTGATGTAAGCATTCATCTGAAGGTGAATTACCAGGATTTTAACCGGGGCGGGTTTGAATTCCGTCTGGTGATTGATACGTCCAAGCTGGCGGAAAAATTGAAGGCGGTGCAGGAGAGCATAAACAGAGCCATTGACCGGCTCAGGGATAAGATTAAGAATGCTACCAGGGAGATTGACAGGGCCCAGGCCCATGTGAATGAACTGTATGGCCAGATTGATTCCCTGAACCGTAAAATTGAAGACTGTAAACGCTCCATCAGGAATGCCAAGTGGTGGAAGAAGGCATTTGTGGCCATTGCAAAGGGAATTGAGATAGGAGCCTATGAGGTGGCTAAGGCCGGCATATATGTGGCAATCGGAGTGGCCACAGCCGCCCTTCAGGTGGCCAAAGCCGCGGTGCAGTTGGCTGGCAAGGTGGGAGAAGGCGTCATGAAAGCGGTCAATGCCGTGATACAGGGGGCATTATCATTCTTCTATATCAACCGGCTGGAGCTGTACGGCAAGGCTAATATGAGCGAACAGGAATTCAGGGCATCCATTGAGTTTGTCGCCCTGGGAAAGACCTACCGGTACGAGACAAAGATGGGCCACTCTGCCCTGAAATCCGATGCGGCAGGCGCGGTATCAGGTAATATGAACGGGCAGATGAAGAATGATTTGGACCACATTGAGGACGGGGCTTTCCGCAGCAATTTCAGGCGGTACAGCCATGAGACGTATACCATAGAAGAGCAGTGCAGACGCCTGGCAGGTGCCAGGGAACAGATGAAATCTTCCACAAGGCTGATGCGTTCCATGCAGGAAGCCTATATCAGGGAGTTTAGCGAACCTATGTCGGATTTTGACCAGATGAACCAGGAGTATATGAACGCCCTGGACTGTGTGGGCGGTATCCTGAGTACGGGGGAACAGGCCGGGGATGTGAAGGCGCTGTCCGGCTCCATGGGGGGATTAAAGCGCAAGATTACCCTGAAAGAAAAGGAGGGCGTATTCCGGGATGAGGAGCTGTCTGAGCTGAAGGATGTCATTCGCAATTACGACCAGGCAAAGCTGCTGTACGATGAGGTAAAGAAGAGCATGTCCGCGGTGGAGAGCCAGAGAAAACAGATGCTCTCGTATGCAGAGCTTCAAAAGCAGAAAACAGGTGAGCAGAAACAGAAGAAGGCGCTGTCCGCGGCGGAAGGGAGTATGGAGCGCGTGCTGAATAAGACCGAGGAAGCCATGTACCGCAGCTTTCCTGTGGACCGCAGCGGCAAGAATTACATTAATCTTTCCCGGGAGGGATTGATTCACCAGTATATGGACGAGGCTAGGCAGGAATTTGGGGCCCGGACCTCTGAGAACGTGCGCGTAATGAGGAACAGGAGCCGCAAGGGCAGGTATGACAGCAGGCTGTAGGCTGTGAACAGGCAAGATGCGAGGCGTTAAAACACGAAGCAGAAAAATGATTTTGAACAGATAATGAAAAGGAGATTGGCAGATGGATGAAAAAAGAAAGAGGGTCACTGCGCCGCGAATCGCGGCGGCCCTGAGCGCCCTGCTGGCAGGTGCCGCTCTCTATACGGTGAGCGGCTCTGAGCGTCAGGGCATACAGGTAAAGGAGTATACAGAGGCCGCAGAGGCGGCGGACAGTACAATCATGGTTTACATGAACGGAAGCGACCTGGAAGGGGATTATGGAGCAGCCACAGCGGACCTCAGAGAAATGATGGATGCCCTGAGGACGGCGGGACAGGAGGAAAATTTTCCCTCTCTTCATGTGGTGGTTGAGGCAGGCGGTTCCACCCGGTGGGAGCTGGATGAAATGGATGGTGTACCCTATGCCAGATTTTCTCTGACAGAGGATGGGATATCCTCCATGGAACCCATGGAAATCAGGAACATGGGGGATGCGGATACATTGACGGATTTTGTCAATTACGGCGTCCAGTCTTATCCGGCCAACCATTATGGGTTGATACTGTGGAATCATGGAGGAGGTCCGGTGGGTGGATACGGAAGCGACAGTCATTTTGACGGGGACGGGCTCTCGTTAGAGGAGATAAGAGAGGCTCTGGACCATTCTGTTATGGCAGACAAAGCGTTTGACTTTGTGGCGTTTGACGCCTGCCTTATGGGAAGCGTGGAGATTGCTGACTGTCTGGAGGGAAGGGCCGGCTATGTCATTGCATCTCCGGAGCTGGAACCTCAGGATGGATATGATTACAGCTGGATGACAGCTCTGGGAGACAGTCTGCCGTCTGATATGGAATGGGGAGAAGCAGTGGGCCGGTCTATGGTGGATGCCTATGATGCCTACTATGCCTCAGGTACTGCGCCTGTTGCCATGAGCCTTTTGGATATGAAGGAATATCCGGCGTTTCATGAGGTATTTCACCAATATGTGGACGGGATACCCCAGGAACTGCGGGAAGAGCTGTACAGGGAGCTGGGAAAGGACAGAATGAAAATGCTGGCATTTGGCAGCAGACAGGCGGGAGGTTCTCCGGAGCTGGTGGATGTACTGGAATTCCTGGATGCCTGCCAGAGCGTATATCCGGATGAAAGCGCCTTTCAGACATTGAAGGAGCGGATGGGGAAGCTTGTGACGGACCAGTGGGCCAAAGGCTATCCCGGGAATCCAAGCGGTCTTACTATATACCTGCCAAGCGGTTCCAACCCCTATCTGAGCGAGGATCTTGAAACGTATGATACCACAGGATTCTGCAGTGCCTACAGGCAGCTGACGGATGGATATGCGGCGTATCTGGCCCGGGAAAGCGGCGTGGAATGGGGGGACATAAATGCGCATAAGGACGGTACAGTGGAAATCAGCATAGCCCCCGAGGATGTTTCCGACGTGACAGGAGCGTATTTGGCTGTATTCTGTCCTGTGGGGGATGACGGGAACTACTACCTTCTCTGCACAGACAGTGATGTGGATATTGGCGTGGACGGTACCCTGCGGGCGGCTCCGGAGAACAGCTATATGGGAATGAAGGGGCAGGTACTTTGCCTGATTGAAACCATGAATCTGGATGCATACACGGAATATATGGCCCCGGTTCTGTATAATGGGGAGCTGTGCACGATGCGGATAGGGTTTGACGAGGAGCATGAAGACGGGCAGGTTCTTTCCGTGACACCTGCAGGGCAGACCTCCGAGGCCGCAAAGCAGATTTATGAGTTAAAGGAGGGGGATCGGGTGACTCCGCTTTATCTGGTTGAACATATGGAGGACGTGGAGGAGGAACCGGTTGATGAGGCCAAAGATGGGGCCAAAAATGGGGCCAAAGATGAGGCCAAAGATGAGGCAAAAAATGAGGCCAAAGATGGGATCAAAGATGGGACCAAAAATGGGGCCAAAGATGGGGCCAAAGATGAGACCATAGATGGGGCCAAAGATGAGACCAAAGATGAAGCCGGCGATGAAACAAAAGATGAAATCAGAGATGAAACCGGAAATACTGCCGGGAGCTCTCACGGAGAGACGAGTCATAATCCAGACCAAATCACGGAGGACAGGTACTACACGGACAGCTACTATATGGGAACTGAATTTTATATAGAAGAACCGGATGATATGCTGTTAGAGACAGTACCTGTATCCGGGGATGGATATTTCTACGGTTTCATGCTGATGGATGTACGGCAGAATATTTACTATACGGATTTTACTGGCATAGAGACAGAAGATACCGGTTCATGAACAGAGAGGAGAAAATAAATTATGAGCAAGACAAGCAGGGAATTGATTGAATTCTGCAAGGGAAAGCTGGGCACACCATATGTGTTCGGCATGAAGGGGCAGGTCCTGACGGAAGCGCTGCTGAAACAGCTGGCAGCGGAAAACCCCAAGGTCTATACACCCCAGTACATAACTAAGGCCAGGAGTTTTATGGGAAAGCACTGTACGGATTGTTCCGGCCTGATTACCTGGTGCACCGGCATATTGAGGGGAAGCGCCAATTATAAGGAGACTGCCCGTGAGGTACAGCCCATAGGAGCATTGAATGAATCAATGGCAGGCTGGGCTCTATGGAAGCCAGGGCATATCGGGGTGTACATTGGACACGGAACATGCATTGAGGCCAAGGGAATCAATTACGGTACGGTGGAGACAAGGGCGCAGGATACACCCTGGGTCAGTGTGCTGAAACTTAAGGATATTGACTATTCAGAGCAGGTATGTGAATCAGCAGTTCCATCAGCCCATCCCACGGGATGGGTCAAAGAAGACGGAGGGGTCCGTTTTTATCTGGAACCGGAACGGTATGTGGCCAATGACTGGTATCAGGACAAAGGCCAGTGGTTCTGGTTCGACGGTTCCGGCCATGCGGTGCGGAATAACTGGTATCTTTATAAAGATAATTGGTATTATTTTGGGATGGATTTTGCAATGGTTAAGGGCCTTCAGCTTATCAAAGGAAAGCCGTATTACTTTAACCGGGATGGGCAGATGGCAAAGCTTGGGACACGGTTTATGGTACAGGTGGACAAAAACGGCGTACTGCATTTTCCGGAAGAAGAATCCGCGGAGATTCCCATTAGTACGGGAGGAATATCGGTGGAAAATGGAGACGGCAGGGAGCCGGAACATACATCACCTGGCAAAACAGAAGGAAAAACCCCTGCGCTGGCAGCGTACGAGGGCAGCGAATATACGGCTGGTGCAGTGCAGCCTCCGGTCACAAAGGCAGGAACCGCTTCAGAAGCAGATCGTAAAGCGGGATATGCCCAGGGAGAACGAAGGATATCGGATGCAGGTATCTGCCTGATTAAACAGTTTGAGGGCTGCCGTCTGGAGGCGTACCGCTGCGCGGCAGGGGTCCCCACCATTGGATATGGGCATACGGCCGGCGTGGCCATGGGGATGAAGATTACCCAGGCACAGGCAGAGGCATATTTGAGGGAGGACCTAAGGGCCTTTGAGAAGGCTGTAAATAAGGTGCTGGAGTGCAGCGTAACCCAAAACCAGTTTGATGCCCTGGTAAGCTTTGCCTATAATCTGGGGGCAGGCGCTCTCAGGAACAGTACGCTTTTGAAGCGTCTGCACGCAGGTGATGTGAAAGGGGCAGCGGATGAATTTCCTAAATGGAACAAAGCGGCAGGAAAGGTACTGGAGGGACTCACCAGACGGCGGATGATGGAACGGCAGTTATTTTTATCATGACAGGGGACAGAAGGGCGGTGGTTGGTACTGCCCCAGGGAAATGTCAGATAATTATAGATAGATGTGAAAGGAAAGGGCAGAGGTGGGAAACTCTGCCCTTTTAATGTGCTCTGCATAAAGTGTCCGCCTTATGTGTTTCGGATAGTCTTTTCACTGCCGTATTCTCTCCCTGCCGCTTTCCCGTCACCCGGGTCCCCTTTCCGCCATATCCCCTTCCGCATGCACATGACGCGGATGCCTGCGGAAATAATCGGATACATCATGCCTGTAGCTGCGGGAGCAGCAGCATGAAATACCGCCTGTAAAGGAAAGAATGCCCTGGGTTGGTTCAAAGGACCGGACATTTGACAGATTGGCTATGGTGGATGCCCGGACCTGACGAAAGGGCGGCTTCAGCTTTTCTGACAACTCTTTTATGCCGGAACGGAAGGTATATACTCCGTCTGAGCAGTGTATATTGCACATATGAGTTCCTTTTACAGTTTCTATATAATAGATGCTGGAAAAGGAAAGCCGGGTGTCACGGCTGCTGCCGTGCACGATTAGAAATCCATCTGCGGAAGTTACACGGCGGTTCAGATAGGTCAGGATGTTCAGGCAGGAGCGCTCTAAGTTGTCATGGACAGGATGTATATAACCTGCAACGCCGCGGACAGAGTGGCTGTTGATGAGACGGGCTGCGGTGCTGTAATCACTGCTCACTATGCAGACCATAATTTGACTGCTGAAAGATGTAAGCCTGTCCAGTACATCCGGCCAGTCAGGCCGGCTGTCGCTGTCAAAGAACATGAGCCACAGATCTGCGGGAGAGCCGGCAGCTTCCTTGATGAGTTCTTCCGGCGTCAGGCTTCTGAAGGCATATAGCTCCATGCCCCGCAGATGCCGGTTGGAGATGGCTGCGTCTGCAGCTGCGTAAAGTTGTCTGAAAAGCTGATTATGTTCAGTTGATATAACAATATTCAAACCAGATTCCTCCTTTGTTCCGGTTAAAAGCATTCATGGGGTGGTTACAAGATTCATCCGATATACAGAACATATGTTCGATTAAAACCGGATAGAAAAGGCCGTCCAAAGCCGACAGGCATGTGAAACAGATACCTGAATGTCGGCCCGGGCGGCCTTTTGGCCTAAATGCCTGTGAGAATCTGTGCAGCACCTTCCCTTCAGGCCATGAGGCTGCGCAGTTTGCGGAGGATCTTTCCATGACGGTAATGAAGGGTGGTTACGGGAACTCCGGTTTCCCTGGAAATCTGGCGCAGGGACTGGTCGTAACAGTAAATACGGCGTATGATATCTTTCTCTCTGGGGTCCAGGTCCTTCATGGCCTCAAAGAGCAGAGAGCGCTCCAGAGCTTCCTCTGCCTGTTCATCCACAGGCTTGGCTCGGGTGTCCTGAAACAGATCACAGCCGTTAAAATCTTCTGTGTCCAGTGCATTATAATAAAATGTCTTGTTATGAATATCTGATTCCCGGAAATACCGCTCCTTCCGCTCGCCTTTGCAGTATAGTTTATAAATTTCTTCTGACACGTATACATTCCGGTTATCAATGCGTATGTAATATTGCATATTTTCCACCTCTCATGTGGAAAAGGAAATCTGTGATGTATTTTAAAGATATCACTGAGGGGGGATTTTGTCAAGAAAAATCAGAACATATGTTCGATTTGGCGGATGAATGGTATACAACAACGAAACAAAACAGGATTTTGTGGAAAGGAAGCATGTGATGTACTTTCTGTTGAATATTATTTTTTGCAGTGCTAAAGTAGATGGTGAAGCGGTTGTTCCATGCCCGGGCATGACGCGGTTTATCTGACAGGAATGAGGGTTCAGTCACTCCGCGGTATGGCAGAGGAAAAAATGGGAACAATCAAGGAAAATCCAAGGAGGAGGTAAAGACAATGGGACATCTTACAACCCGTGACGCATACCGGAACCTGGGTGAACGTATCAACTGGTTTACCCAGGGGGCCCCGGCCTCTGAGACACTGTATAAGATACTGCAGGTCCTATATTCTGAAAAGGAGGCCAAATGGGTGGCGCTGCTGCCGGTTCGCCCGTTTACCATAAAAAAGGCGGCAAAGATATGGGGGACTTCGGAGTATAAGGCGGAAAAGCTGTTAGATCATCTGTGCGGCAAGGCATTGCTGGTGGACTCCTGGGACAAGGGGGTGCGGAAATTCGTGATGCCCCCGCCAATGGCCGGGTTTATTGAATTTGCTCTGATGAGGACCAGGGGAGATATTGACCAAAAGTATCTCAGTGAATTGTATTACCAGTATATGAATGTGGAGGAGGATTTCATCAAGGATTTGTTTTATGCCACGGAGACAAAGCTGGGCCGTGTGTTTGTCCAGGAGCCGGTTCTGACCAATGACAAGATGAACCACATTCTGGATTATGAGCGGGCGACCCACATCGTGGAGGAGGCAGAGTATATCGGTCTGGGGCTATGCTACTGCCGTCATAAAATGTCTCACGCAGGCCATCCCTGCGAGATTAACGCTCCCTGGGATGTATGCCTGACCTTTGACAATGTGGCGCGTTCCCTGGCCCAGCACGGGGATTACTGCAGACTTATCTCCAGGGAGGAGGCGCTGGATGCGCTGGAACGCTCCTACGCCAGCAATCTGGTACAGATAGGGGAAAATGTGCGGGAGCACCCGGCTTTTATCTGCAACTGCTGCGGGTGCTGCTGTGAGGCGCTCCAGGCTGCCAGGCATTTCAGTCCCATGCAGCCGGTGGCCACCACCAATTATATTCCTGATATTACCGGGGACCAGTGTGTTGGCTGCGGAAAGTGCGCAAAGACATGTCCGGTATTGGCTATATCCATGGAGGAAGGAGAAAACGGAAGGAAGCGGGCCGTGGTGGATAAGGATATTTGTCTGGGCTGCGGCGTATGTGCCAGGAACTGCGGTGTCAAGGCCATTCACATGGAGCGCAGGACGGAGCAGATCATCACACCGGTGAACAGCACCCACAGATTTGTTCTTCAGGCCATTGAGAAGGGAACATTGGCAAATCTGGTGTTTGACAACCAGGCGTTTTCCAACCACAGGGCCATGGCCGCCCTGTTCAGTGCTATCCTGGAGCTGCCGCCGCTTAAGCAGGCCATGGCCAGCAAACAGTTCAAGTCTGTTTACCTGGACAGGCTGCTGGCGGCGAAGCGGGAGAAGGGATGAACAGGGAGAAACAATTAATAATAGATTTCAGGGATTACAGGAGAGACGGAAAGGGAAGAAGGGTAAAATCTTCATCCCTTTCCATTTTTATTATATTGTTTATTATAATTTAAAAAATCTACAATTTACTCTTGACGAAACCGTTTTCATGAGTTAATATGTACATAACGATACAAGAAACCGTTTTCATGGGAGGGGAGGTTAAGATTTCATATGGATTCATTGTTTTCTCTTGCAGGGAAAAAGGCAGTGATTACAGGCTGTGCAACAGGCATCGGCAAAGGCATGGCAGCCGGGCTTGCCAGGGCAGGAGCAGATATCATTGCGCTGGATATCGGGGATTTGGAAGATACCAGAAGGACAGTTGAAAATCTGGGGCGGGAGTGCCGGTGTTACCATGTGGATTTGTCAGTTTCTTCTGATGTGGATGAGGTGTGGATACGCCTTTTGGAAGAAGCCGGTCATGTGGATATCCTGTGCAATAATGCAGGTATGCAGTTTCGGAAGAATGCATTTGAATATCCGGAAGAGATGTTTGATAAGGTAATTGCTGTTAATCTGAAGGCGCCGTACCGGTTGTCCCAGAAGGCCGCCATTCACTTTCGGGACCAAGGGTTGAAAGGGAAAATCATCAATACCGCCTCTCTTTTTACCACCTTCGGAGGTGTTGAGGTCAGCGGTTATACCTGCTCCAAACACGGGGTCATGGGCATGACGAGGGCATTGTCCAATGAATTTGCACCTTACGGTATATGCGTCAATGCCATTGCGCCGGGCTACATAGCCACAGAGCTTACAAAGGCAATCTGGAGTGATTCAAAGCGGCGGCAGCCCATGGATGAGCGAATTCCGGCGGGACGTTGGGGGACCCCCGATGATTTTGAGGGTCCGGCAGTATTTCTTGCCTCCAGGGCATCGGATTATATAACCGGGATCATGATTCCGATAGACGGCGGGTATTCTGCCAGGTAACAGGTTAATTATGCGCGTTACGCGCAGGAATAAAAGGAGAAGAATACAATGAAGAAAAGAAGCGTTATGATGGCACTGGGTCTTGTGATGACACTGACAGCATGCGGAGGGGGAAATGCAGGAACCACAGCGGCACCATCCTCCGGCTCAGAGACACAGACAGAGGCTAAGGCAGAGGAAAAAACAGAAGGAGATACTGCCGCACAGGAGGAGAATAAGGAGGAGAGCAAGACTGAGGCATCCGGTGACACAGTCACCTTAAAACTTTCCAATAACCAGCCGGATGGAAACTGTACCACTATAGCCGTGGAGTGGTTTGCGGACCAGGTAAGGGAGCGCACAGACGGACGGGTCAACATTGAGGTGTACAACAACGGCACCCTTGGAGATGCCATCTCCTGCCTGGAGCAGCTCCAGTATGGCGGCATGGATATTGTAAAAGCCGACCTGTCCACCATGACTAATTTTGTGGATGAGTACAATGCCTTAATGATGCCTTATATTTATAAAAATACAGAGCATTTCTGGAAGGTACATGGCGGGGATATCGGTATGGGAATCCTGCGCGGGGATAAGATGAAGGAAAAGAAGCTTTACGGCCTTACCTACTATGACGGAGGAACCAGATGTTTCTATAACACCAAAAAGGAAATCCATTCCCCTGCGGACATGAAGGGTATGTTGGTAAGAGTACAGCAGTCCGAACTGATGATGTCCATGGTGGAGGCTTTAGGCGGCCAGTCGGTAGCGACAGCGTATTCCGAGGTATATTCCGCGCTCCAGACCGGCGTTGTGGACGCTGCTGAGAATTCCATCGTCAATTATCTGGACCAGTCCCATTTTGAAGTGGCTCCCTACTTTGTGGAGGACCATCATACAAGGTCGGCCGACATCCTGGTCATGGGCGAAAAGTCACGTGAAAAACTGAGTGCAGAAGATCTTAAAATTATTGATGACACGGCTCTGGAATCCTGGGAGTACCAGAAGGAGCTGTGGGCAGAGGCAGAGGAAGAATCCAAACAGAAATTACTGGAGCAGGATGTCACAATCACTGAATTGACTGAGGAAGAATTAAAGGCGTTCCAGGACGCCTGTGAGCCAATCTGGTATTCCTATGAAGGCGGCGCCTATAAGGACATCATTGACCAGATTGTAGAAGCAGGCAAGTAGGGGACTGGCATATAGGAGACTGAAGATGCTGAAAGGAATAAAGAAGGTACTAATTGATATTTTCAATCTGTTTTACAAGGTTATATATGGTTATGCAAGGTGGGTCCTGGCCGTTGTAATCGTAATCATATGCGCCCAGGTATTCTGCAGGAATATACTGCGGACCAATATCCGCTGGAACCAGGAGGTGGCGCTGCTGCTTACGATTTGGATGGCGTTCCTGGGCATTGCCATTGGGGCGGAAAAGAACCTGCATATCGGCGTAGAGCTGTTTTATGATAAGTTTCCGGTAAAGATCAGGAATGTGATTGATGTGCTGAACCGGATTATTACGCTGCTGGTAGGCGCTTTCTTCACTGTCTACGGGGTCCGGATGGTGCTGTCTACCATGGATTCGAGGCTTCCGGTAACAAAATGGCCGTCATCTCTTATGTATATTATGATACCGGTCAGCGGCGTTGCCATTATCTACTTTACGGTCCTGGATATAATGGGCCTGAAGAAATACAAGAAAACCGATGATGCGGGTAAGTTTAACAGAGAGGAGGAGGAAAAAGAATGAACCCAAATATAGCTATCGCAATCCTTCTCATAACCTTTGTGCTGCTTATTATGATTAAATGCCCTATTACCTTTTCAATGATTATATCCACAGCCTTCACTATGCTGTATATCCAGGTGCCTGTCATGACCCTGGTGCAGCAAATGTCCAAACAGCTTAACTCATTTTCACTGCTGGCAATCCCTTTCTTCATCCTTATGGGGGAAATCATGGCTGCAGGCGGTATATCCAGCCGCCTGCTGGCCTTTGCAAATGTATGCGTGGGGCAGATAACCGGAGGTCTGGCACATGTAAATGTACTGGCATCCATGCTGTTCGGCGGTATCTCCGGTTCTGCCATTGCCGATGTGTCATCCCTGGGAGCCCTGGAAATACCCATGATGGAGGAGGCTGGATATGAAAAGGATTTTTCCATAGCAGTTACCGTGGCCAGCTCCTGTCAGGGACTGATCATCCCGCCCAGCCACAACATGGTACTGTACTCCATGGTGGCAGGAGGCGTGTCTGTGGGAAGCCTGTTCTGCGCCGGTTATATCCCGGGTATTATGCTGGGGGTTTTCATAATGGGAATGTGTTATATCATTTCCAAGAAAAAGCATTATCCCAAAGGAAAGAAGCTGCCTTTTAAGGAAGCACTCAGGGTTACAAAGGATACATTTTTCGCAATGCTTGCAATGGTTATTATCATCGGCGGCGTATCAGCTGGTTTTTTCACCGCCACGGAATCAGCGGCAGTCGCCTGTATTTACTGCCTGTTCGTAGGATTTTTTATTTACAGGGAGCTTCGCTTTAAGGATATTCCGGTAGTGCTGGGAAATACCATTAAAACCCTTTCCATGGTATATGCGCTTATTGCCGCGGCAGGCGCCTTCGGCTGGGTGATGGCATATCTGAATGTCCCCACCCTGGCCACAAACCTGCTTCTTGGCATCAGCGACAACAAGATTGTGGTATTGCTTCTGATCAACCTGATTCTGCTTTTGCTGGGATGCGTTATGGACCTGGCGCCTCTGGTGCTTATTATGGCTCCCATACTGCTTCCGGTTGTGACAAAATTTGGAATGAGTCCCATCCAGTTTGGAGTCATGATGATGCTGAATCTGGGAATCGGATTATGTACACCGCCTGTGGGAACGGCATTGTTTACAGGATGCGCCATTGGAAATATGAAAATTGAAAAAGTTTCAAAGGCCATGCTGCCGTTATATATTCCCATGCTCATCACATTATTGCTTGTGACCTTCATTCCGGCGCTGACAATGACGCTGCCTGAACTGATTATGAAATAGGAGGTAAACGGATATGAAGACAGCACTTGTAACAGGAGCAAGCAGGGGGATTGGTTTGGCCATTGCGCGGGAACTGGGGGTAAACGGTTATCAGGTTGCTGTCATGGCTACACGCGGTGAATCCTTTGATCCGGAAAGTACCAGAACACTCCGGGATGCAGGTATTTCCTATGCCTGGTATGCCGGTGATATAGGAAAGTCCGAGGACAGAATCCGTATTGTCCGGGAAGCAGCAGAACACTTCGGGGAAATCCATGTGCTGGTCAACAATGCGGGGGTGGCGCCGAAGGTAAGGGCGGATTTGCTGGATATGACAGAGGAGAGCTTTGACTATGTAATAGGGACCAATACAAAGGGAAATATGTTCATGACACAGACAGTGGCACGGCAGATGATGAAACAGCCTGTGTATGGAGACAAGCGCGGGACAATTATCAACATTTCATCCTGCTCCTCCCAGGTATCATCCGTTAACAGAGGGGAGTACTGTGTTTCCAAGGCAGGAATCTCCATGCTCACCAAGCTTTTTGCGGACAGGCTGGCTCCAGAGGGTATATTTGTATATGAAATAAGGCCCGGAGTCATCCGTACCGATATGACCAGCCAGGTGGAAGAAAAGTATACGGAATTAATCAAACAGGGGATGTTCCCCATTGCGAGATGGGGAGTTCCGGAGGATGTGGCAAAGGCAGTCAGGGCGTTTTGTTCCGACGATTTCTGTTACACGACAGGCAATTACATAGATGTGGATGGAGGGTTCCACATCCGGCGTTTATAGGATGTGGTTTCAGCATATGGATATTAACAGGATATCTTTTTATCAATACAATACAATCATAGTCGGAACCGGAGCAGCCGGTCTTAATGCAGCCGTAACGCTTCATAAGCTGGGGCAGAAAAACATTGCCCTGATTACAGAAGGACGGTACATGGGAACTTCCAGGAATACGGGTTCAGACAAACAGACCTACTATAAGATGACCCAGTGCGGCAGTGAACCGGACAGCGTCAGGAAAATGGCAAAAACCTTGTTTGAGGGCGGATGTGTGGATGGAGACATTGCCATGGCCGAGGCCGCAGGCTCTCTCAGGGCATTTTACCATCTGGTGGATATCGGGGTTCCTTTTCCTTTTAATAAGAGCGGGGAATATGTGGGGTATAAGACGGACCATGATCCACTTAAGAGAGGTATTTCCGCAGGGCCGCTGACATCCAAATACATGACCGAATGTTTGGAACGCCAGGCAGAGGAACGGGGAATACCGTTCTTTGACGGCTATCAGGCAGTACGCCTGCTTACAGAGGAGAAGGACGGTGAAAAGAGGGCGGCAGGCATCATTGCCCTGAATAAACAAAAGGCCGCTTCGCCCGATGAACGGTATGCCGTATTTTCCGCAGTCAACATTATATGGGCCACCGGCGGGGAAGCTGGAATGTATCAGGCCAGCGTATATCCTGTCAGCCAGACAGGCGGAATGGGGGTACTGCTGGAGGCGGGAGCTGTTGCAAAGAATCTGACTGAGTCCCAGTTTGGAATTGCATCTGTAAAATACAGGTGGAATCTGTCAGGGACATTCCAGCAATGCCTGCCCCGATATCTGTCTGCGGAGCAGGACGGAAGCCATGAGAGGGAATTCCTGAATGATTATTTTGACACGCCCAGACAGCTTCTGACGGCAATTTTCTTAAAAGGGTATCAGTGGCCCTTTGACCCCAGAAAGGTTGAAGGGCAGGGATCATCCCTTATTGACCTGCTTGTTTATCAGGAGACAGTCTTAAAGGGAAGACGGGTCTTTCTGGATTTCATGCATAACCCGTCCCCGCTGACGGAAGGGGGAAATGTCTCGTTCCGGTACCTGGCAGGTGAGGCAAGGGAATATCTTGAGAATTCCAGGGCTCTTTTGGATACACCCTATGAGCGGCTGAAACATATGAATCCGTCGGCCATTGAAGTTTACAGCAGCCATCACATTGATTTGTCCGGGGAGTATCTGGAGATAGCTGTGTGCGCCCAGCATAACAACGGGGGAATTGGAGGAAACCAGTGGTGGGAGAGCAATATCCGGCATCTTTTTGCGGTCGGTGAGGTTAATGGTTCCCATGGCATATACCGTCCCGGAGGAAGCGCGCTGAATGCGGGGCAGGTCGGCGCCATACGCGCCAGCCAGTATATTGTGAAGCGGTATGGGGGAGAACCCTGCTCCAGGGAGCAGTTCCTCAGCAGACATATGAAGGAGGTAGAAGAGGAGACTGCCTTTGGAGAACGCGTCCTGCGCGGGTCTGAAGGCTGTATGACAGATGTGGCCGGCCAGCGAAGGCTGCTGGGAATCAGGATGACCAAATATGGTGCATGTATCCGCTCAGAGGAAGGGATACGGACAGCGCTTGAGGAAAACCTGAGACAGAGGGAACAGCTGGAGCAGAAGGTTATGATTAAGGGGCCGGAGGTACTTAAGGATTTGTATAAACTGAAGCATCTTCTTATAAGCCAGTTTGTATATTTAGAGGCCCTGAGGGATTATGACGCCAGAGTGGGCATCAGCAGAGGATCCTATCTGGTATATAATGCCGGGGGGCAGGTACCTAACCCGCATTTGGATGAGCGGTTCAGGAACAGGACGGAGGAGACGGATACAACCGTACTGCAGGAGATTTATTATGAGGCGGACAGAAAAGAATGCCGCGTATCCTGGAGGCCGGTAAGACCCCTTCCCGACGAGGAAATCTGGTTTGAAAATGTCTGGAAAGATTACCGTGAAGATGGTATTATAAGGTAAAAGACGGTTAAAGGAGAATACCAATGGTAGGAATTCGTGATGTTGCAAAATATGCAGGGGTTTCTCCCAGCACAGTATCCAGAGCACTGTCAGGCGTGGCATTTGTAGAGCCAGAGACAAAAGAGAAAGTGATGAAGGCGGTCAGTGATTTGAATTATAAGCCCAACCTGGCTGCCAGGAGCCTGAAAAAAGGCGGCAGCAAGCTGATCGGCCTTATCATACCGGATATCATGAATCCATATTATCCGGAGGTTGTAAAATATATGGAGGCATGCGCTACAAAGGCAGGATATTCCCTGATTCTGTGTGATGCACTGGGAGATGTGAAAAAGGAGAAGGAGTATTTTAAAACCCTTAAATATCTGTTTGTAGACGGCATACTGTATATTGCATCCACAGAGGATGTAGAACATGTGAAACCATACATAGGGGAGATTCCCATGGTGATTGTAAACCGTACCTTTGATGTGGATGCCCCCTGTATTAATATTGACAATGCCGACGCGGCTTACCAGGCAGTGAAGTGCCTGACAGACAACGGACACCGGAAGATTGCCCTTTATATTAATGATAAAGACCGCCAATATAACCGGGAACGTCTGGCAGGAGCACTGGAAGCCCTTGGGGAGTGCGGAATAGAGGACTACGAAAAGTATATTGTCCGCGATGTGGAATCCGAGGACGACGCCTATTATAAGACCCTTGAATTGATGCGCCATGAGGAACGTCCCACAGGCGTATTCATGTTCAATGATTTTATGGCTTACGGCGTATACAGGGGTATTACCAAAAGCGGATTAAGGATACCGGATGATATATCCGTAGTGGGGTTTGATGACATCCCTCAGGTGAAATATCTGGATCCTCCCCTGACCACGCTGCGTCATTCCCTGGCAGATACGGCAGGAATCATATTTGAACAGCTGATGGAGCAGATAAAGACGCAGACCTGCGCGCACAAGAGCCAGACTTATTTTAAAGGCAGGCTGATTGAACGGGAGTCTGTGAAGAATCTGATTTCCCGGAGTGTGTCTGAACGGGATGCTCAGACACATTCCGGACAATCTGGAGGAACGAAATGGAAAAAGTAAATATATGGGATATAGAGGGAACCGAATTTCCGGCCGGCCGGCGCACCAGGGTAATACTGGGCCAGAATGGCGCCATGGAGGGCAGCAAGTTCTGCCAGGGCTATGTGGTGGTGTATAAAGGCGGCGGCATACCGGAACATGACCACGAAACGGTGGAGTCCTACACGATTATTAAGGGACATGGGGAGATGGAGGTGGACGGTGAGAAACAGCCGGTAAAGGAAGGGGACTGTATCTTTATTCCAGGTAATTTAAAACACGCTCTGTATAACACAGGTGAAGAGGAACTGCATATGATGTTTGTGTATGCTCCAAGTATCATAGTGGACCACTGGGCCAAGGAGCAGAGCGGGGAGATAAAATAAGCAGATAAGATAATACGGGTGAAAATAGCTGAATCCATCCGGCCGGGGGAATAAAATTCCGCCCCGCCGGATGGATTTTATGATATCTCACTGCAAATATAAGGATTTTAATTCCCTCACAGATTGCTTCCATCCACCCCATATGTTATATTAGACTACACAGATTGCCGCGTAAGCCAAAGAAGGGAGGAGCCGCCATGATCATCAGTGCCAGCAGAAGGACAGACATTCCTGCGTTTTATTCAGACTGGTTTTTCAAACGGCTGGAGGAAGGGTACCTGTATGTAAGGAACCCCATGAATCCCGGGCAGGTCAGCAAGATTCTTCTGAACCAGGACACCGTGGACTGCTTTGTGTTCTGGACAAAGGACCCGGGACCTATGATGGAGAGGCTTTCTGTTTTGGACCGGCTGGGATATCCCTATTATTTCCAGTTCACCCTGACACCCTATGGGGCGGATGTGGAACCCGGGCTTCCCCATAAGAATAAGCTGGTAAAAACCTTCCGGGAGCTGTCGGCCAGGCTGGGGCCTGAGCGTGTCATATGGAGGTATGATCCGGTGCTTCTCAGTCTGTCCTATACCAGGGAGTACCATTTCCAGTGGTTTTCACGGCTGTGCGGCAGCCTGGAGGGATATACCCATACCTGTGTCATCAGTTTCCTGGATATGTACCGGAAGATAAAAGGACGGATGGAGCGGATTCAGACCCGGGCAATGACAGGGGAGGACATGGTATCCCTGGCATCCTTTATGGGTCCGGAGGCAGAACGGCATGGCATGACCGTCCGGACATGTTCGGAGGCAGCGGATTTGTCCGGTTTCCATATACAGAAGGGAAAATGTATTGATGACCAGCTGATTGCCGGATTGCTGGGCCGTCCCCTGGATGTAAAAAAGGACAGTACCCAGAGGGAGGAATGCGGCTGTGTCAAGAGCGTGGATATCGGCGCTTACAACACCTGTCCCCATCTCTGCAGATATTGTTATGCGAATTTCAGCCCGGATCAGGTGGAGGTAAAACGCAGGTTACATGACCCGGACTCTCCCCTTTTGTGCGGCCGGCTCACCGGGGAGGAACGGATTACGGTGCGTGAGATGAAATCAGTTGTCTGTCCTGCCGGCGACGGCCAGATGCGCCTTGCATTTGACGTTTCGGAGGATGGGGAACCGGAATAGACAGCATTTGAAAATGAATACAGATGGAGCTTTGATATGATGCGGAAGGTTGATATAGTACGGAATGTTAATATAGTAAGGAGTGTTAATATAGTAAGGAGTGGTAATATAATACGGAAAAAAAACATGGCAGCAGCCCTTCTAGGCGCTGTGCTGATTGTATCCATGATGCCGGTCCGGGTCCTGGCAAAGGACCGGACTGGGGAGGGATGGAGAGACAAGGTGGAAATCACCGCCCACAGGGGGGACAACACCCAGGCGCCGGAAAATACCATGCCGGCTTTTAAAGCCGCAGTGGAAAATGGGGCTGACTGGATTGAACTGGATGTGACGCAGACAAAAGACGGGGTCCTGGTGATTTTTCACGATTCGGATTTGATGAGGATGACAGGAAAGCCGGATAAGATATGGGATATGAGCTATGAAGAACTGAGCCAAATCAATACCGCCAGCCATTGGGGTCCGTTTTTCAAGGATACCAGGATACCCACACTGGAGGAGGTATTGGATTACTGCAAGGATAAAATAAAGCTGAATATAGAGGTAAAGGTCAATGACCACCAGACCCAGGACTTTATTGCGCGCCTGGTAGGGCTGATTCAGGCCAAGGGCATGGCAGAACAGTGCATGATCACTTCATTTGACTATCATTCCCTTCAGGCGGTAAAGCAGCTGGACCCGGCCCTGGAGACTGGCTTTATCTCATCCAAGACCATAGAACAGCCGGAGTCATTTACCAGCGCCGACAATTTTGTGCTGAGCATAGACCTCATTAATCCTGAGACGGTGAGCCGTATTCATTCCCTGGGCAAGGAAGTGATAGCCTGGACTGTTAATGACGCCTACTCTGTTGACAAATGCAGGAAAGCAGGGGCGGATAATCTGATTACGGATAAACCCAGGAAAATTATGGAGGACTGACACACGGTTGGGGCCTTTTGTATAGATTTTCCATTTAAGACCATACTTTCCATATATAAGCAGGAACGGAGGAGATGGTATGAGGCTGCCAAAACACATCGGGATCATCCCGGATGGAAACCGGAGATGGGCCAAAGGCCAGGGAATGGATAAATCAGAGGGATACGGGCACGGGATTTCACCCGGAATGTCCCTGTACCGCATGTGCCGGGAGCTGGGGATTGGGGAAATGTCCTTTTACGGTTTTACCACAGATAACACAAAGCGTCCTTCCGCCCAGAGGCAGGCATTTACCAGGGCCTGTGTGGCGGCGGTTGAGGAGCTGGCAAAGGAAGATGCCAGCCTGCTTGTGCTGGGAAATACAAAATCCCCCATGTTTCCCCAGGAGCTTCTTCCCTTTACCGCCAGGCATGATTTTGGAAAAGGCGGGATGAAGATTAACTTCCTGGTAAACTACAGCTGGGAGTGGGATTTGGGCTATAAGAATGGGACTATAGGGCCGGGACTTAAAACAGCTGAGGTTTCCAGAATCGACCTGATTATACGGTGGGGCGGAAGACGGCGTATGTCAGGCTTTTTGCCGGTGCAGTCCGTGTATTCGGATTTTTATGTGGTGGATGATTACTGGCCTGACTTTAAGAGGGAACATGTGGAAGATGCCCTTAAGTGGTACGCGGCCCAGGATATTACCCTGGGAGGGTGATTTTTTGACAAATTTCTACGTGTAATCGTCTTTTTTCAACATTTTAGGATTAATAATACCAGGGGGGTGTAAAATACTAAAGATTAAAATTGCGGTACGGGGACAGGTGCATGATACAGATAGCAATATGTGATGATGACTTTCAGGTGTGCAGCCAGCTGGAGGACTATATCAGGCGATGGAAAGAGGGGCGCAGGCTGGAGGTTGAGATATTCAACACCGGTAAGGAATTTGAGGAAGCACTCAAGGAGCGGCATTATGATTTGATTTTTCTGGACATTGTGATGAGGGACAGGAACGGGATTGAACTGGGCAGGTTCATTCGGGAAGAGCTGGGCAATGATACGAGCATGATTGTCTATATGTCGGCTTACGGGGATGAATACGCGCTGGATTTGTTCCAGTTCCAGCCCTTTCATTTTATAAAAAAGCCAATCAGGCCAGAGGACTTCCAGAATATATTTTATAAAGCTTGCGAAAAGATAGAGGGTGATGCCGGAATCTTTGAATTCAAATCAAGCCGGACCGTATACAGAATACCTTTAAAAGACATCCTCTATTTTGAAGGTGATAACCGGCGGGTAAAGATTGTGACTGCCGGCCATACATATCATTGCTATTCCACCTTAGAAAATTTGTTTTCCAAAATCAACATGGACCAGGCTGGTTTCATACGGCTGCATAAGTCCTATGCCGTAAATCTCAGGTATGTGGCCACCTTCAGTGTGCGTATGGTGACCCTGTTTGACGGTTCGGAGTTTACGGTCAGCGCTCCTTTTAAGGAGAATGCGCTGAGGCAGTATGAGGGGTATATTTCCAAGACGGGAATGGGACGGGGAGATACATCCGGAGAATAAATGCAGGAAAAAAAGCAGATGCACAAAAACAAGGCAGGCGCCAGAAGGTTTTTCCTTCAGACGCCTGCCTTTTATGGACAGTTGGAAACATGCCTATGGGGTTTCATAGATTCCTTTAATGATTCTTACGGTCTTGTCCATGCCAAGCTTACTGATGTTAAGCAGCATCTGGTGGGACTCAATGCTGCCCCATTTGCGTTTGGTGTAGTTTTCGTAATAGTTTTTACGGCGGCGATCCGTGGACTTGATGGCGTTGACAGCATCCCTCTCTGAAAAACTGTAGCGATCCATAATCCGGCGCACCCGGTCTTCCATATCCGCACAGATAAATACGTCAATCAGGTCGGGGTGGCTGCGGAGCACGTAATCACCGCAGCGGCCTACGATGACACAGGGGCCCTTCTGGGCCAGTGCCTCTATAATAATGGTCTGGGTGACATAAGTGCTGTCATTCAGGGATAATCCATATCCGGTTACGGAATTAGGCTCCTTGGGAATCTGATAGCCGGCCAGGAAGGAGGACAGTGCGGACTCGTCTGCCTTTTCAATGCTTACAGGAGAATGTCCCATCCTTTCAGCGGCCATCTCCACCAGATTCCGGTCATAGAGAGGAATCCCCAGCTGGTCTGACAGCCTTTGGGCGACTTCGTGGCCTCCGCTGCCGAACTGACGGGCTATCGTGATAATCTTATGGCTCATAGTTCCACTCCTTTCCAACCTTAAAAATGAAAATATGCACAAAACATTTCTTATATGTACTATTATAACGCACTATTTGCACAAAAGATATATAAAGTTGGAAATTTATATGTTTTTCAGATTTGGTTTTCAGATTTGGATTTCCCGGAGCTGCAGCCAGCTATCGTTTGTATCCCTTTTCTGCCTCTTCGGTCTGTGACATATCGGCTGCTGCGGCCTCACTGTATGCTGCCTCTGTTTGTCCGGTGTGCGCTGTTACCTCCATGCATTCCTCCGATGGTTCCCGGTCCCGGCAGTTCCCGCAGTCCCGGAAGTCCCGGTAACCTCCGCAGTCGCCGGGTGCCGTCCCATTGCCCTGGCCGGATTCCCGTTTCTCATGCATCAGTTCCCATATAGTATCGTGCATCCATTTTACCGTATCGCTGAGAATTTTGTTTTCTGTATCCAGGTTCATGATTACGTTGTTCATTTCAGCAATGATTTCCCGGCTGTTGTAGCGCTTATGGGGTTCGGTCAGCCGGGTGATAAGGGACGGATTGGTCTTCAGGATTTCCCTGGAGAGAAATTCGTCACGCTCATCGCAGGACATCCGCATGAATTCCGAGTAATGCATCCTGACCATGTGCATGGCTTCCTGGGTGCCACATTTGGGGCACTGGGGATGACGGGATGTCTGATAATAGGCATAGTGTCCGCATTTGGGGCAATAAAAAACAGCAAGTTCTCTCATAATGTCCTCTCCTGATTAATACTTATTAATATATATAGCGTTTCAAATCGCAAAATATACCACTTTTTTTTGCGATTTTTGTAAATTCGTCAGATTGGACAAAAAAACGGCAGACTAATTGGTTAGTCTGCCGTGGGCCGCCGGTTAAATGAACGGATGCAGGGGCGGCCTTATGGTTGCTGTGTATCTGTTACTGTGCGGTGCTCTGAGTCTGGATGACACCTTCTGTGTTTACGGTCCATACCTTGTCGTTCTCGTCCTTGAAATCCTTGTAGCCGCTGCCAAGCTCAGGCATGGCGTTTGATTTGGAGGAAGAGGTGGCCTTCTGTACGGCGCCGTTGCTGTTTACAAGATACTGATTGCCGTTTAACTCTACAGGTGCAAAGCGCAGGTCCTTGTCAGCTTCCTGACGCAGGCCGTATACATACAGCACATTGTCCTTGATGCCGTGGAAGCCCTGGCCCTTTCTGGAGCCGTCGGTGTGGAAATACCAGTTCTGGGTCTCGCCTAAGTCCTCATCGAAGATGACCTGCTTGCCGGTCTTCATAACGCCCTCTTCATCAAAGTAGAAGTTAGCCACGTTGCCGTCCTCCAGGTTTACCACCTTCTTGCCGGTCTGCATTTCTCCCTTTGTGTTAAAAGCGTATTTTCTGGATTCAATGGTGAACAGTTCAAGACCCTTTTCTGCATGGTAGGGCTTGCCGTTCTTGAAATAGAAGCGGTAAAGCTCGGCTTCTTCGCTGAGTCCTTCTATGCCCTCGATGGTTCTCCATCCGGAAGCGCGCTTTCCGTCCTCATCGTAGTACTGATAGCCGGCAGCGGTCTGCTCAGACACAGGAGCTGCCTCGGAAGGGGTAGCTGTCTGGGCCTCGCCGGACTCTGCTGCTGCCTGGACAGGAAGCTTGTACCAGCCTGTCTGCATGCGGCCGTCCACAAAGGTGTAGTACTGGCCTTCAATCTTTTTGTCAACTTCATTTTCAATACGCTTGCCCGTATTGTCGAAGTAGTACCATGATTCAACGTATTCCGGATCATCGGTTTCATCTGCCAGAAGAATCCAGCCGGTCTTTCTGCTTCCGTCCTCGCCGAGATAGTAGTTGTAACCATCTACGGTGATGGAGCCGGTCTGCATGATACCGTCCTCGTTGAAATAATACCAGCTTCCATTGATGGAAGCCCATCTGGAGGTCAGGGCCTTGCCGTCCCTTCCATAATAGTAGTACAGGAATTCAGGAGCATCGTCCTCATCCCAGAAATCTTCATTTTCCACGGAAACCCACTTCATGCTCACGCGTTTTCCGTCTTCTCCTACGTAATACTCATCAATCTGTCTGTCAGCGGCGCGGATTCCGTCTGAATCCAGGTAGTACCAGTCATCGCCATTCTTCTTCCAGGTATCGGTGATTGCCTCTCCGTAAGAATCATAGTAATACCAGTTTCCGTTTTCCTCTGTCCAGCCCACGGTTTTTGCGTAAGCAGTGGAAGCGGTGCCGATGAAGTTAGGGGTTACTGCTGCCATGAACATGGCAGTGGATAATACAGCCAGAACTTTGATCTGTTTTTTCATAATAATGAATCTCTCCTTTTTGATATGTGTGTTTGTCTGTGGCCGAAAATCCGGTGTTGCATTACGTGGTTTATTATAACGGACATGAATGTGTAATGATAGTGATGGTTGCTGGAAGTTATGGAAGGCACTGGAGGGGGGCCCCTAAAGCCGCTCCGGCGGTCATTGTAAGAGAAAATATAGTATTATTTTAAGGCGTTTTATGCTATACTCTCCATAGTTGATAGACCGGAAGGGGGACCTTAATTTATGAAAATGAAGATTTCCAATTATATAGCAGGCAAGCTGGTGGAGGAGGGAATCAGCCAGGCTTTCATGGTGACAGGGGGAGGCGCCATGCATCTGGATGACGGCCTGGGGCACCAGGAGGGGCTTCACTGTATTTATAACCACCATGAGCAGGCATGCGCCATGGCTGCTGAGGCTTATGCCAGGATTCACAACCGCATCGCGGCGCTGTGCGTCACCACCGGTCCGGGAGGAACCAATGCAATTACCGGTGTGGTGGGGGGATGGCTGGATTCCATTCCCATGCTGGTACTGTCGGGGCAGGTGCGCTATGATACAACGGCCAGGTGGTCCGGTGTGGGCATCCGCGCCATGGGCGACCAGGAGTTTGATATCTGTAAAGCCATTGACTGTATGACAAAGTATTCGGAGATGGTCATTGATCCCATGAGGATCAGGTACTGTCTGGAGAAGGCCCTTTACCTGGCCCGGTCCGGGCGTCCGGGCCCCTGCTGGCTGGATATTCCCCTGAATGTACAGGGAGCATTTGTGGAGACAGAGGAGCTTCCTGGCTTTGACGCGGCTGACTACGAGGCCGGAGGAAACGGCTGGGCCGGAAGGACGGGGGACACGGGATACCGGAGGACGAAGCGGGAAAGGGAGAACACCGCCAGGTACTGCCGGGAAAGGTGGATGTTTCAGCCGCCCGGACTATTATAGATAAGATAAGGGCTGCAAAGCGCCCTGTCATCAATGCGGGCAACGGAATCCGCATAGCGGGAGCCCATGATTTGTTCATGGATGTGGCCGAAAAGCTGGGCGTTCCCGTGATTACGGGCTGGGACAGCGAAGATATCATGCATGACACCCACCCCCTGTACGTGGGCCGTGCAGGCAATATGGGGGACAGGCCTGGGAATTTTGCCATTCAAAACAGCGACCTGGTGCTTTCTATTGGAAGCCGTCTGAGCATCCGGCAGGTGGGATATAACTTTGAGACATGGGCCAGGGAGGCTTATGTGATTGTCAATGATATAGATGAGGAAGAGCTGAAGAAGCCGTCAGTCCACAGCGACATGCGGGTCCATGCCGATGCAAAGGATCTTCTGGAACAGCTGGACCTGGTTCTGGACCGCGTTTTGGCAGAGGAAGAGGGAAATCTCCCTGAGAGCGTCAGCCGTCCAGGCAGCAGACAGGTGTTTGACGGAGGAAAGGGCCTCAGGGATATGACATGGAGCAGAACCTGCGCCATGTGGAAGGAGAAATATCCTGTTATACTGCCCAAGCACTTTGCCCATACGGATGAGGAACCGGCCAATGTGTACGCGTTTATCCATGCTGTCAGCAGCCGCCTGAGAGAGGGGCAGGTGACGGTGGTGGGCAATGGCTCCGCCTGTGTGGTGGGGGGACACGCCTATATCATTAAGAAGGGCCAGCGTTTCATCACCAATTCCGCCATTGCCTCCATGGGATATGACCTGCCGGCAGCCATAGGCGCCTGGACCGCTTCCAGGGATAAGGGCTGCTACAGCCAAGGCGGGGACAGAAGCGGGGAGGACCTGATCCTGGTGACAGGGGACGGAAGCATGCAGATGAATCTTCAGGAGCTGCAGACCATCATCCACCACAGAATGGGGATCAAGATATTTGTGATTAACAACGGGGGATACCATTCCATCCGCCAGACCCAGAAGAATTTCTTTGGGGAGCCGCTGATTGGAATCGGCGTGGACAGCGGGGATTTGAGCTTCCCGGCTCTGGATAAGCTGGCAGCGGCCTACGGCTACCCCTACGTGTCAGCAAGGCACAACAGCGAGCTGGGGGAGGCTGTGGAGAAAACCCTGGCGGCAGAGGGACCTGCTATCTGCGAGGTATTCGTGTCTATGGACCAGAACTTTGAACCCAAGTCATCCGCCAAGAGACTGCCGGACGGCACCATGGTGTCGCCGCCCCTGGAGGACCTGTCGCCCTTCCTGCCGGATGAGGAGATGGACGAAAATATGATTATTCCCAGGATCAAGGGATAGACCTGCCAGCAGACCAAAGGACAGGCCTGTTGCGGGGGATCCGGGATAAGAAGGAGTATATGTTATGCGTGTAATCGTAACAGGAGCTACCAGTTTTATCGGAAAGGCTGTTACAAAAGAGCTGCTGGCCGGAGGCCATCATGTATTTGCCGTGGTAAGGCCGGACTCTCCGGGGCGAGGCCGGCTTGAACAGCCCGGGGCGGAAGCCGGGGAAAAGACAGAAGAAGAGACTGGGGAAGAGACAGGCAATAAGGCCGGAAAAGAAGCTGGAAAAGAAGCCGGAAAAGAAGGGGGGCGCATTACCGTCCTTCCCTTTGCCCTAAAGGACATCGGTAAGCTGGATGCCTGCCCGGAACTGGTCTCCTGTCCGGTTTTAAAATCCCGTTCTGACCCCAAAACAAAGGCAGACCTGTGGCTTCATCTGGGCTGGGAGGGGGCCGGCAGCGCCAACCGCCAGGACCCTCATGTCCAGGCCCGCAACATCGGGTATGCCCTGGATTCCCTTCACACGGCAGCCCGTCTGGGGTGCGCCAGGTTTCTTTTTTGCGGCTCCCAGGCCGAGTACGGCATTGCGGACGGCGTTATGGGCGAGGAGATTTTGTGCCATCCTGTCTCTGAATACGGAAAGGACAAGCTGGAGGTATGCCGCAGGGCAGGGGAAGAGGCAAAGGCCCTGGGGATTGATTATATCCATGCCAGGATATTCAGCGTTTACGGTCCCGGAGACCATCCCTGGTCCCTGGTGTCCACCTGCCTCAATACCTTTCTTAAAGGAGGCAGGATGGAGCTTGGGGCATGTACCCAGCAGTGGAATTTCCTTCATGTGAGGGATGCGGCCAGGGCCCTGACAGGGCTTCTGCTTGCCAAAGTACCGGCCGGCGTGTATAATGTGGCAGGAGAAGACACCCGCCCCCTTAAGTCGTACATTGAACAGATGCACCGGCTCTGCGGTGAAAAGGGCACCTATGAATATGGAAAACGGCCGCCCAATGCAGAGGGAGTGGTATCCCTGGTGCCGGATATCAGGAAGCTTAAGGAAGCAGCAGGGTTCGCCCAGGAGATTTCGTTTGAGGACGGAATCAGGGAAATGATTGGATTATATAAGGAGAATTGTCTATGAAACGATGCATCGCCTGCGGCGCCCCGTTATGGGAGACGCCGCTGCTTACGTTAGATAATATGCCTGCCTCGGCCCAGCACATGCCGGATGCACAGGGGGTAAAGGAGGACCGGGGACTGACCCTGGATTTATGCCAGTGCATGGGCTGCGGACTGGTCCAGTTTGACTGTGAGCCGGTGGACTATTACCGGGATGTAATTCGGGCCGGCGGCTTTTCAAAGACCATGGTGGAGCTGCGCAGATACCAGTATAAGCATCTCATTGACAGCTATCATCTGGAGGGAAAGAAATTCATCGAAGTGGGGTGCGGTCAGGGAGAATTCTTAAAGGTTCTGTCGGAATTTCCGGTGGAGGTCCACGGCATAGAGCATGATCCCCACCTGGTGGAGCTGGCAAGGGCCCAGGGGCTGGATGTGACGGAAGGGTTTACGGAGACAGAGGATACGCGGTTTGCCGGCGGGCTGTATGACGTATTCCTGTCCTTTAATTTCCTGGAGCACCAGCCGGACCCCAGCACCATGCTCCAGGCCATATACCGCAACCTGGAGGACGATGCCATGGGGCTTATCACAGTCCCAAGCTTTGAATATATCATGGACCACAACAGCTATTATGAACTGATACGGGACCATCTGGCCTACTACACCTTTGAGACCCTTACCCCCCTTCTGGAGCGCAACGGGTTCCAGGTGGAAGAGTGCGAGGTTATCAACCGGGACACCCTTTCCGTTATTGTAAGGAAGCGTCCGCAGATGGATACGGAGAACCTGCTGGAGTGTTATGTGAACCTGAAACGGGAGATGGAGACTTATATGAAGTATCTGGATGCCTGGGATAAGAAGGTGGCCATCTGGGGAGCCAGCCACCAGGGCTTTACCCTTGCAGCCACTACCAAGCTGGGGGAAAAGGCAAGGTATATCATAGATTCCGCACCCTTTAAGCAGGGAAAGTTTGCCCCCGCGTCCCATCTTCCCATCGTTGGACCGGACCATTTCCATGAACACCCGGTGGATGCCATCATAATCACGGCCCCCGGTTATACGGATGAGATAGCGGCAAGCATACGCCAGAAGTTCGGGACCGCCGTGGAAATCAGGGCCATGCGTTCCAACCATCTGGAGATGGTTTAGGAGGGATGATAACATGCGCGTAGTAATTACCGGAGCAACCGGTTTTATCGGAAGCAATCTGGCCAGGGTGTTTCTGGAGCAGGGGGCCCATGTGTACGCCTTGGTGCGTCCGGGTTCCCTTCATCTGGACGCCCTTCCTGTTCATGAGAGACTGCATACAGTGGCCTGCGACCTGGCCCATGTTCTGGAATGCGTCCCTGAGGTGGGACATGCAGACGGATTTTTCCATATGGCCTGGGGAGGCGTGAACCGGGAGGAGATAGACTCGCCGGAGGTTCAGGCCCGCAATGTGGCAGGCTCCCTGGACTGTGTGGAGGCAGCCGGACGTCTGGGATGCCGGGTATTCATGGACGCTGGTTCAAGAGTGGAATACGGGGCTGTTGACGGAATCATGGAAGAGGAAGCGCCCTGCCGTCCCATCAATGAATACGGAAAGGCAAAATGGGAGTTTTACCAGAAGGCAGCTCCCCTTTGCAGCCGTCTGGGCCTTCACTATTACCATCTGAGATTTTTCAGTGTGTACGGCTGCGGGGATCATCCGTGGTCCATCATATCCACCCTGGTGCGGGATTTAAGGCAGGATAAGAAGGTTTCCCTGAGCGCGTGCAGGCATATGTGGAATTTTATGTATATTGAGGATGCGGTACAGGCAGTATATGAATTATACAGGCAGGCCGTAAATGAAGAACCTGGTTTAAAAAAGGACAATTTGCGCAGTCCCATAAGCGCTATTGTCAACATAGCCAGCCAGGATACCAGGCCCCTCCGGTCCTTTGTTGAGGAAATCCATGATATCGTAGGATTTAAGGGAACGCTGGAGTACGGGACCTTTGTACAGGCCAAAGAGGGCGCCCTGTCCATCCGGCCTGACATTACCAGACTTAAGAGACTCACAGGCGGCAGATGGCAGGAGCGCTATACCTTCCGCCAAGGCATCGAAGAAACCATAGAGAAAGAAGAAGCATAGAGAGATATGAAGAAAATCAGCGTATTGATTCCCTGTTATAATGAAGCGGAAAATGTAGGCCCTATCAGCAGGGCAGTGACGGAAATCCTGGAAAAAGAGCTGCCGCAGTATGACTATGAGCTGGTATTCATTGATAATGATTCCACAGATGGCACCAGGGATATCATCCGGGGCCTGTGCGCGGACAATCCGCGCATCAAGGCCATACTCAATGCCCGGAATTTCGGCCAGTTCAATTCCCCCTATTACGGAATGCTCCAGGTCACCGGAGACTGCGTTATTGAGATGGTGGCGGATTTCCAGGACCCTGTGGAAATGATACCTAAATACATCCATGAGTGGGAGAAGGGATATAAAATCGTTATCGGCATCAAGACCAGCAGCAAGGAAAACCGCCTGATGTACTGGCTCAGAAGCTGCTATTACAAGACCATCAAGAAATTGTCGGATGTGGAGCAGATTGAGCATTTTACCGGTTCCGGTCTCTATGACAGGGAGTTCATCGAGGTCTTACGCAACCTGGATGACCCCACTCCTTTCCTCAGGGGAATCGTGGCTGAGCTGGGATACCGCCGCAAGGAGATTCCCTATGAGCAGCCGCGCCGCAGGGCGGGCAAGACCCATAATAACTTTTATCGTCTGTATGACGCCGCCATGCTGAGCGTTACTTCCTATACAAAAGCAGGCCTGCGTCTGGCTACGATTTTCGGCAGCATATGCGCTGTTGTCAGCATGCTCATCGCCATGGTCTACCTGGTAATGAAGCTGATTTGGTGGGACCGTTTCCCGGCAGGCATGGCGCCCATGCTGATCGGAATGCTGTTTTTGGGGTCGGTACAGCTGTTCTTCATCGGTTTTCTGGGAGAGTATATCATGAGTATTAACCAGCGGGTGATGAAGCGGCCCCTGGTTATTGAGGAAGAGCGTATTAATTTTAACGAGGAAGAGAAAAAGGGCGGTAATGAAGCATGAAATATAAGATAGACGTGGTACGCATCCGGGAGAATTCCATTACCCTTAACGGATGGGCTATAGGTAAATCCCCTGACAGCAAGGCCACCTTCCGGGTGGAGGATGAGAAGCGCCAGCCGGTAAAATTTAAGCATGTAAATACCCGCAGGGATGATGTGAGCCAGATATATTTTAAGAAGGTCTATGACCGGGAATTTGGATTTGACATCCAGTTTCCCTATGAGCGGGGGAAGGATTATTACCTGCTGATCCGCTGTGAGGGACGCCAGGCAAAAATCAAGTACAATGAGGAACTGATTGCCAGGCGGGCCAGCGTGGCCCACAAGCGCATGGAGAAGCTTAAGGACCTGATGAACATGGAGACAGTCCATGTGGCCATGGATTTTTGGAAGGAGCATGGCCTTAAGGCCCTTGTGGTCAAGTCAAAGCACAAGCTGCAGGGAATTGACAATGATTATGATTACAGCGAGTGGTATGAGCTGACCAAACCAACGGACGAGGAGCTGGCGGAGCAGAGAAAGCATTTATTTGACTTTGAGCCCATGCTGTCTGTTGTGATTCCCGCCTATAAGACCCCGGAGCGCTATCTCAGGGAAATGCTGGACTCTATCATGGAACAGACCTATACAAACTGGGAGATATGTGTTGCAGACGGAAGTCCCAGGGGTGAGGGGCTGGAGCGCGTGCTTAAGAAGTACGCGGACCGTGACCGGCGTGTGCGCTATGAGATTCTGGGCAGCAACCGCGGAATCTCAGGCAATACCAATGCAGCCCTGGATATGGCCAGGGGAGACTTTGTCATCCTGGCCGATCATGACGATACGCTTCCTCCCAATGCTTTTTATGAGGTCGTGAAGGCAATCAATGAAAATCCCGACTGCCAGGTTATTTATTCTGATGAAGATAAGCTGGACATGGATGGAAAGGCCCTGTTTGACCCTCATTTCAAACCGGATTTCAACCCGGATTTGCTGACCAGCGTCAATTATATATGCCATCTGTTCGTCATAAGGCAGGATTTGTTAAAGCAGGTGGGCGGATTCCGCCAGGAGTTTGACGGCGCCCAGGATTATGATTTCATTTTCCGGTGTACGGAGGCAGCAAAGAGGGTATACCATATTCCAAAGGTCCTCTATCACTGGCGCTGCCATCAGAATTCCACGGCCAGCAACCCGGAGAGCAAGATGTATGCCTTTGAGGCCGGATCCAGAGCCATCATGGCCCACTATGAGCGTATGGGAATTCCGGCGGTGAAGGTGGAGAAGGGCGTGGATTACGGCATTTACCATACCACCTTTGAGATACAGGGGGAACCTCTGGTGTCTGTTATCATCCCCAACAAGGACCACAGCCAGGACCTGGATGTGTGCGTGCGGTCCCTGATGGAGAAATCGTCATACCGGAACCTGGAATTCATTATCGTGGAAAATAACAGTTCCCAGAAGGAAACCTTTGCCTACTATGATAAGATGCAGGCGGAGCACACCAATTTCCGGGTGGTTACCTGGAAGGAGGGCTTCAACTATTCAGCCATCAATAATTACGGAGCCTCCTTTGCAAAGGGTGAATACCTGCTGCTGCTCAACAATGACACGGAGCTGATTGAAGAGGACAGTATAAATGAAATGCTGGGATTCTGCCAGAGGGAGGATGTGGGCATTGCAGGAGCCAGACTTCTCTATGGGGATGACACCATACAGCACGCCGGAGTGGTCATAGGCTTTGGCGGCATTGCGGGCCATACATTTATCGGACTTCATAAGGCCGAGAACAGCTATTTCCACAGAGCCATGTGCGCCCAGGACTACAGCGCCGTCACGGCGGCCTGCCTCATGACAAAGAAATCCGTCTTTGACCAGGTGGGAGGTTTGAGCCCGGAGCTGGCAGTGGCCTTTAATGACATTGATTACTGCATGAAAGTACGCGCCCTGGGGAAAATGGTAGTGTATGCGCCTTATTCATGCTTTTACCACTATGAATCCAAGTCCAGAGGACTGGAGGATACGCCTGAAAAGATAGCCCGCTTTAACCGGGAGGTAGCCATTTTCATACGGAAGTGGCCTGATATCATTCAAAATGGCGACCCCTGCTACAACCCCAACCTGACGCTGCGCAAATCTAATTTCGCGCTCAGGGACCTTCTGAAGGAAAAAATAGGTGAGCCTTATGACCTTAAGGTTTACGAACAGTTTGCGCCGGAGGACGATACGAAAGCACATGAGTGACCATAGAAATGATTATGAAGCAGAATGCGATTATAAAGCGGGACGCGGCAATGAAGCGGGATGCGATAATAAAGCAGGATGCGGCAATGAAGCGGGACGTGGCAATGAAACCGGCCGAAGAACAGGCAGGCGCAGAAAGGTAACCATCGTCATACCCAATTATAACGGGCTTAAGTTTATGGAACCCTGTTTCAAAGCTCTCAGCATGCAGATTTGCCGGGATTTTGACATCCTGGTGGTGGACAACGGTTCCACAGACGGAAGCGTGGAGTGGCTGAAGGAGCAAGAGATTCCGGCCATTTTCCTGCCGGAGAACACCGGGTTCTCAGGCGCGGTGAATGTGGGCCTTAAGGCGGCGGCGACTCCCTATGTGATTCTGCTCAACAATGACACGGAGCCGGACTTCCACTATGTGGGAGAAATGATTAAGGCCATTGAGCGCTCCCCAAAGATATTTTCCGTCAGCTGCAAGATGATTCAGCTCTGCCGCAAGGAGCTGATGGACGATGCCGGGGATATGTACAGTCTGTTGGGCTGGGCATACCAGAGAGGGGTGGGACGCTCATCCGCAAAATATAACAGGGCCTGCCGCATCTTCTCGGCCTGCGCCGGGGCAGCCATTTACCGCCGGGAGGTGTTTGATGAAATCGGATACTTTGACGAGATGCATTTTGCGTACCTGGAGGATTTGGACGTTGGCTACAGGGCCAGAATTGCGGGATATGACAACATCTACTGTCCCACGGCCATGGTTTATCATGTGGGAAGCGGCACCAGCGGTTCCAAGTACAATCCCTTCAAGGTAAAGCTGGCTGCCAGGAATAATATTTATCTGAATTATAAAAACATGCCCCTTTTGCAGCTGGCGGTGAACCTGGTTCCGATTCTCCTGGGAATGGGACTTAAATACATGTTTTTTAAGAAAAAGGGATTTGGAAGGGATTATGCGGCTGGCGTGAAGGAAGGCCTGGCAACCGCTAAAAGGTGCCGGAAGGTGCCTTACAGCAGGGAACGGCTTAAAAATTATCTGGCCATTGAATGGGAATTGATTACAGGGACCCTTATCTATGTTTATGAGTTTGCCGCAAGGCAGATTGCTAAATTATGAACTTTTTCGAAATTAAGAGAAATGTTATAGAATAATGACGGCTTATCATGTATAATAACAACGATATTTACGGTAAGAAGGGATTCCCTGAGAAACCAAGGTGAAATACAATGATAAAAGATAACCAGAAAAGGCTGAACCGCATGCATGTCCTGCTGGATATACTGGTCACTGTGGTGGCCTATGCTCTGGCATGGTTCATTGTCATCAGCGGAAAGGTACTGCCCTTAGACGAAGGCGTGCTAAAGCCCCAGGTATATTTTATGGCGCTCATTTTTATCGTGCCCATATACCTGATTCTATATGCCAGTTTCCATCTGTATGTGCCCAAACGGATTCAGGGGCGGCGTTCGGAACTGGCCAATATCTGCAAGGCCAATGTCATCGGCCTTATGCTCTTTACGTTCGTGCTTTTTGGCCTGCGAAGGTTCGTAAGCCATCTGAGCTATTTCTCCACAAAGATGATTCTGGCATTCTTTGCGGCCAATATCATCCTGCTGGAAGCAGAGCGGATATCAATACGCATCTTCCTGCGCTCCCTGCGGACCAACGGCTATAATCAGAAGCATGTGCTCCTTATTGGCTACAGCCGGGCGGCCGAAGGGTTCATCGACAGGGTCAGCGTCAATCCGGAATGGGGTTACCATGTCCAGGGAATCCTGGATGACCACCGGCCGGCCGGCTTTGCATATAAAAAGGTACAGGTGCTGGGACCCACCAATCATCTGGAGGATTTCCTGGCGTCCAATACGCTGGACGAAATAGCCATTACCCTGAGCATCAAAGAGTACTCTAATCTGGAACAGATTGTGGCTGCCTGCGAGAAATCAGGCGTGCATACAAAGTTCATACCGGATTATAATAACATAATACCGACGATTCCCTATATGGAAGACCTTCAGGGACTTCCGGTAATCCACATCCGCCATGTGCCCCTTACCGGGGTGTTTAACGCCACCATGAAACGGATAGTGGATTTAGCCGGCGCTCTGTTTGGTCTGATTGTATTTTCGCCTCTCATGCTGGTTACGGCTCTGCTCATCAAAATCACTTCACCAGGGCCCGTGCTTTTCAGCCAGGAGAGGATAGGGCTGCACAACCGTCCCTTTAAGATGTACAAGTTCCGTTCCATGGAGGTTCAGGACCCGGGCAGGGAGCGCAGCCAGTGGACAACGCCCCATGATCCCAGGGTAACGCCTGTGGGACGTTTCATACGCAAGACAAGCATTGACGAGATGCCCCAGTTTTTTAATGTCCTCATTGGTGATATGAGTCTGGTGGGGCCCCGGCCGGAGCGGCCGCTGTTTGTGGAAAAATTTAAAGAAGAGATACCGCGGTATATGATTAAGCATCAGGTGCGTCCGGGACTCACGGGCTGGGCCCAGGTCAATGGCTACCGCGGGGATACATCAATTACCAAGAGGATTGAGCATGACCTTTATTACATTGAGAACTGGAGTCTGGGTTTTGACTTCAAGATTATGTTTCTCACTGTTTTCAAGGGATTTATTAATAAAAATGCATATTGATATGCATGACGTTTGCGTTAAGAATGCTCCTGCGTTTTAGCCGTGCCCGGATACAGTCTGCGGGTCAGGGGAGCGGGGCTGCTTATGAATGATTAGCGCCTGGTTTACGTGATGGAATGAGGATGGACGAATGAATCGTGAGTTTGACAATGGATTTGATGAGGAAGAAGAGAGATTAAGAGGCCGCAGCAGAAAGCGCGATCTAAGCGCCG